>ERZ791744.208-NODE-208-length-69592-cov-10.662482_pt1 | contig 69592 bp, 74 predicted proteins | sample MGYA00510039_ERZ791744 | MGnify/ENA primary metagenome ERZ791744 (study PRJEB30046, sample SAMN00791969) | human gut metagenome | study: EMG produced TPA metagenomics assembly of the A metagenome-wide association study of gut microbiota in type 2... | reverse complement strand
ATCAAGAACCAAAAGGCGAATCCTTGACTATAATTCTCTCCAATAGAATTTACCAATCCATTTCTGAGCATTTCCGAAAAAGCATCTTTTCCGATAAATAGTGCATAAATCGTATGAATGATTCCTGTCGCTGTTAAAAATGTCCCACTATATTTCCAAAGTTTCATGTTCTTACTGTTTATATACTTAGTTAATGCTGCAAATATAAAGGATAGTAAGACACGAGTATTGGATGAATTCGACTTTTTTTATTTTGTATAAATGATAGTAGTCTCATTATCGGGTGGCAATGATAAAAAGAAATTTGGAGTACTACCTGATAACTTTTTCACTTCTCTTGATAAATGAGAGGCATCATAATATCCGGCTTTTACCGCTACTGATAAAAGATTGTCGAATGATTCGTTCTTCAATATTTTAATCGCATTCTTGAATCTTACTATACTATTATATTTTTGAGGAGTGAAACCTGTATGTAACTTGAATTTTCGTTCAAAGTGTCGTTGGCACAGATTAACTTCATCCATTAAATGGCTTATGGATATCTTGCCTTCATGCGCATTTATTTGATTCACAGCATATGCGATTTGTGCATCCATTGTATGGCTGCTTTTATATAGGTGCTCTTTCAAATAGCGTTCTATTAAATTAATCTTGCATTGAATACCCTGTTCTTCGAATAACCTTTCAGCAAAAGAATCGCTGAAGATAGTATCTAAGTCATTCACACTTAACCTTATATTTGTCAATTCGCTGAGAGAAATTTTCATAAAACGGGATAGTCCGCATGGACGAAAGCGAACTCCAAATGTATTGATAGTACCTGATGATGTTATTAATGTCGAACAGATATCCATGGGACCAATAAAATAAGAATGATAAGGCTGCATTATAATACCATGATTAACAGTGTTTTCTAATATGAACATAAAGTCCGTACATCCATCTGTAGATAATTTTATTTGCATACCTTGTTCTGTTTGGCCTTTGAATTCCCAATATCTATCAACGTAAGGAGCAAGTATATGGTATGGTAAGTATTCTTTGTACATATTTAGAAAGGGTATCTGTTGAAAAACGATCTGATAGTACAAATATAAGCAATCGTATAGGATTCCTATTGTACGATTTCGACATTTGTATTTGTTTTAGATTCTTTATAATAGGAAATTTAATTTCTTATTGTGCTGCTTTCGGATAGATATTGAGTATGTCTCTTTATTCTTTTTACCATCATCCTTGGTTTAAGATATTGCACATCTTGCGTTATGAAAAAGAGCAACTCAAAAAATAACTTTGAATTGCTCTCTTATTTCAATGATCTGAATGGGATTCTTATAAAAGAGTTACCGTATTGAAATTCAAAACTTTATGTTTTTGTCTTAAAGCATATCCCATGAATTATTTCACTAATTTTCTATCTGCTTTTGCGATAGTCTGCTTATGAAGAATACTGAGGAAAGAGATAGCTCTTTATAATAATCCTGCAAAAATTGAAACAAATTTTAGCTATCACAAAAAACGATTAAAGAAATACTTCCGTTACGAATATGAAAAAATGTATAAGGTTGATTAGTTGATATTATTTTTTATATCATTTGTAAAATGATGAAGTGCGAGTATAGCATGGTTTACTGAGATGGTATGTGTACATCATATGCTTTAATTCTAAAATGGTTGTAATAATGTCAAATGAATGCATTAAAACTGTGATGTTTTGATACTTAAATAATACCTTATGTATATATGTGCTCTATTGAGTGGGTTATTGAGAACTTTTATATCACCGTAGGCTTCTGATATTGCCAAGCCGACAAGATACTCGGAAGCTCCATGTGACGAGATACCCCATTACCTGAAAGATAGTCATCCTGTTTTTCATTCGCTCCTAAAATGCGGGTAATGTCCTTTGCCACGCTTAGATTTTCCCCGATTATTGCAGTTATTCTAATTCGATTTTAATTGTTTCATTTCTTTTGTCTTAGGATTTTTCGGTCATAATAGATATGATAACCGTCTACATAAAATTTCAGTACCTAGCTGTTCTGTGTGGAATTGTTACCCAAAACTTTTACCAGTGGCGAGAAAATTAATCTACAAAAATCTGTATGAATCCTTTTAATATAAGATATTATTTGATTGGTAAATAAATATCTCGCATAGAAAATATGGAGCACTTTGGAATAAGTTTTTCTTTGGAAAAATGTTATTATACCTCTATTGTAGAATAGACTACACAAAGAAGAGTTGCTGGAATTTGCAACTCTTCTTTGTTATATCCAATACCGGTAATCGTATTACTGTATTTCTATTTTTTCTTCATAAAGAGAATCTAAATCTACTGGCTTTATTCTAAAACCAGTTCCATGATCATGTGGTTTACCCTTATTTTTACCGCTTTTATATGATCCTATTCGAATATCCACCATTAATTTACCATCATCAATTAATTGCAATAGTTTACTAAGTGATGATTTTAAGTAAATCTTCGCTTTTGTATAATGGAAATATTCTTCTCCCTTTTCTATCTTAGAATCTGCGTACACAAAAAACAATGCTTTAAGTTTTGTGTTTAGACATGTATCAAGTTCTTCATAAGTCCAATAGGCAGATCTATCAACTTGGTTAGATTGGAGATTTCTGACTTCTATAACTACTCTTTTATTAACCTTATCATTAATTATGATGAAACCATAAATACCTCTATAAGTATTACATTTGCTGGAAAATATTGAAGTATGTAATCTTTTTAAGTTTGGATTGTCTTCATAACTTTCTCCATATGTATCCCTTAAATATGTGTTTACTTTGGGAGGTTGGGATGGGCTCTTAGTAAATAAAGTTAAGTAAGAAGATGTTTCGGCTCTTTTACTTTTAACTTCAAACCCTGCAAAATCCGGAGCTTTGTTATTATTTTCATCAACCCCGAGATAATCCTCAAAGGTCTTACCTATACCTGTATTATGAGTTCTACGACTTTTGAGATACCCCAAAGCTTTAATTCTATTAAATTCATTAATAATCAATTCTTTATCCATCATATTCTACTAATTTTTGAATTAAACATTTTACAAGTTCATTTTTTTCCAATTTAAGCTCCTCTTCACTTAGGAATACAGATTCAATGGGGTAATTAAATTAGGGCTGGCAAAACAAAATGCGATTGCTTAATTGTGGATCGGGCTGATTTTTAAGAAGATACGATTTTTATACTTCAAATCATTTTGCGACAATAAGAGTTATTTCGTGACAAGATCGCTAGGTTTATCTCATATTGAAATGGGATAAAGTGACATCCTCTCATCTTTCTACAATAAAGGTACAAAATCTCCTCAAATTATCCAAATACTCATCTTTCCTCCCATCGATGCATGGCTTTCAATTCGCTATAAATAAAAGGATTGTAGGATTCCATTTTTTTGTTGATCATCCTTCAACCTTCTCCGAAAACTACTTATTAGAGCTGAAAAATAGGCTATAAATTATTCAATGATGGCATAAGTGGGTGAATGTGTTTATCTGTTAAAATTGTGTTAAAGGGGGGACACTTTTTGTGTTTGGGGGGACACTTTGGGGGGACAAATCAAGAAAAAAAAACGCCAGTAAATATGGGGATAAGTATCAGAAAAATGCCATTAAAACGCAAAAAATCTAGTTTTCATACCCTATATGTACAAGTGTTTTTGATTTCGAATAAATATAAGTAATTAATTATCAGTGTTTTATTTGCTATATTGACGTAAAATACATATATTTGCCTATGATTTAAGATGAATGTACAGTTATGATTGAGATTGATATAGATGCATCTGCGCTCCCGGTAATATTGCCGGGAGCATTTTGAACAGACTCATTTTCTATTTTATTGCAATTATATGTTAGTATATAGGCATTAGTCTATTTTTTAAGGTTGTAGATTGTTTGTTTCTTGCAATCCCGGAGAAATCCGGGATTTTTAATTATTGTTCGATTTTATTTCAATTTATAGTTTTGATAGCTTTCATTACCTGTTTTACCTGTTCTTTAAGCACGTCCATATCATCCTTTAATTCTCCTACTTGTTTGTAGTACGTTTCATGAATATTCGGCATTTTAGCACTGATATAGAACTCGGCATATAGGATGGAATTTATCTCATCTTCCATAAGATTGAAATTACCATAGTTTGCTTTGTCTGGATTATCACTCATACAAGTGATAAAGCCATGTTCATGGAAACGATTCTTTATACGTTTAAGATAAGCACGCCCTTCGCGATCACTTACTACATAAACGTGTTGATCCCTAATATTTCCCCATTCACTTCGATCCAATAAACGAACTATGACATAGGAACTATCCAATATAGTAGGTGCCATACTATCTCCTTTTACTCGAATACAGTAATATTGTGCTTTGCGATGCAGCATTGATGCTGGTAGTTTTATACCGTCTACAATTTCTAAGTAACCAGGATTGCAATATCCTGCTGTACCAGCTGCAACAGATATCTCTACTATTGGTACAGTAACAGTATTTTCATCGGTAGAAGGGATCAATTCGATGGAAGACTTATACTCTATTGTATTAGATGATTCTTTTTGCGAATTCAACATAGCACCTTTACCTGTAATCAACCAGGTTAAATTTAACTGCGGATAATTTTCCGCAATAATAGATAGCCATTTACATTGTATATCACTATTGTTATTGATCGCACGCCTAATCATGCCATCACTAGCTGAAATACTCTGTTCAAAGGATCTTACACTAATACCTTGATTCTTAATAAATTGAGACAATCTCTGTATCATATAAATAATTTAATTGTGAAAATATTCACGATTTAATTTGTAATCGTGATAATTATCCTATATATTTGCAGCATCTTAATTAGTTAAGATGGTCCCAAAGATAGAAAATAACAGTTTATAAATCAAAAGATATGGCTAAAAAAGAAAGGTATATCAAGTTAGGCAAAGACAAGGTTAAAGAGATTGCAGACATAAAAGGAGTGTCTACAGTAACTGTGTATGCAGCACTGAAGTTTCAAACGGACAGTGCACTAGCAATGCTTATCCGTGCATGGGCTTTGAATAATGGTGGAAAACTGTTTGAAGAAGCAGAGAATCCTTATTGTGAAACTAAAATCTTATAACTATTATGGAAGCAAAGAACAACAATCAGCAAACGAGTAGTCTTCAAATCTTTGCCAATCCAAAGATTGGTGCAAGAATTCGTGTTACAGTAGAAAGAGGTGAAACGTGGTTTGTCGCTCAAGACATTTGTGACATCTTAAATTTAAAGAATTCAAGAAAAGCCATACAGTCACTTGATATGGACGAAAAACATGACGTAACTATTAGTTACACCCCAGGTGGAAATCAACGAGTTAAAGCTGTTAATGAATCTGGTTTGTATCACTTAGTCTTCATTAGTCGTAAACCCGAAGCAAGAGCTTTCCGTAGATGGATCACCAGCGAGGTTCTTCCCTCGATCCGCCGCACAGGTGGCTATTCTCTCCAGTCATCCCAGCGTCAGCTATTACCCTCTCCCAAATTCCGCCCGGAATTTATTGAATGGAAAGAAAAGGTTCGCCACTGGCTAAGTCGGAAGGAGCTTCTGGAAGTTGCGAATGGTCTGAATCTTACCTATTCTCATGTTCGTAAAGTATATTCCGGTAACACGATGAGCAAAAGAGTTGCATCGGCATTGGATCGCTCAGCAAAAGACAACTATAAGAAACGCAACTATTACCCTGATCCAGTCCCTGTCTACGAACAGCTGTCAATCGGATGGGAGGAAATGCAATGATCACCTACATATCACGTATCGACCCTCTGTACGTCAAACTTGCATTTTCCATTTGGAGTGAATATAAAATGGTTTGTCCGATTGCAGTTTTCGGCAGTAAGAGTAAAGGTATTGTGATAAAGATCGGTCCGATAACCGGAGAAAAGGCCGAGGAGATGGCGGATAAGATCTGGCATATGACCGGAGGAATACGGATGATCGGAGAAAAAGAAGAACAACCAGTTCATGATAAAAACTTTTAATTTATATGGTTTATTTACCCCATGCTGCAGAGGCAGCAAGATTATCCCAGTCCGTGAGGATAAGGATATTTCTGAATTTTTCCATAAATGTAAAGTATTTGCCAAGCTGCGAAAGCAGCACAACTGCCCTGGTTTGTGATAAATAGGGGCAGATTTAAAACGATTTATTAACCCTCATAAATAGATTAAAATGACAAAGAGACAACAATTAGGACTGATGTTCAAGCAGCTGCAGGAGTTCTGCAAACAGAACGGCATTCAGGTCATCGCAGTTGCCGGTTACGAGAATGACAGTGGAGAACTTACCAGTATCTCTTATGCTCGTGGTGATTCCAAAGCAGTAGTTCCAATGATACTCGAAGAAATGAAAGTCAACAGCAATTTGGATAAGTTTATCAGGACAACAGCTGTAATGAAATACTAGAGCAAAATAACCAAGAATGATTTATTAACCCTTAAAAATTAGATTTAAAATGAAAGAAGAACAGCTTTTAAAAATGGCCGAGCAAGTTAAAAAAACATGCGAGGAAAACGGTATCACAGTTTTGATGCTTATTGGGAAAACCGAAGAAGACAGAGTTAATAGTACTAACCTTCTCATGGGTAAAATAAATACTTTGGCTACGATGATTGTTGGACTTATGAACGAAAGTACTGAATTCTCCAAGCTCATTCAAAACGCTTCTGAGTATTACTCAGTACAACAAAGAGAAAGTAAACAGGAATCGCTTGCAAAACAAATTGAGGAATTCTTTAAAGAGCTTCATAATCATAGGAATTCAAACTGGGTATCCAGAGGATAAATAAAGGAGCAGTCAAGGAACCTTCCCGTTTCCTAGTTTTCAGGATTACGTACTTAATCATTCTCATAACTATATATCTTTTCGATAGGTGGTAAAAAGAGACGGTAAGGTGGCCTTCATTCCCGGATCGAAGCCGGGAACTGCACAAGAGTTAAACGATTATAGAAATGCCAATTTTTATAGATAACGATATACTGGTGGTCACCAAGGACGAGCTTGTTCCCAGGTTCTATAGCTATGACAATTTAAAGAAGCAAATAGACCGTCACAAAGACAAGCCTACCGGCCTTAAGCGCTACTCCCGTGGCGGTGGTCGGGGCAACCGTCTGCTCATCCTTTTCGATTCCCTTCCCGCGACCATCCGTGAGGCCATCGGCGATCCCCGCCGTGTGGAACATATCCTTTTGCTTTATTTTGGTGTGGATTCTGATGCGGTGGATTTCTATTCCACTTATGAAGATGCCGCCGGTACTCTCTCGGCAGAGGAACAGGACAAGTATGTGATGAACGCTTCTGTCCTGAACGCCCTGCTCGCACTCCGTGAGGCCCGCCTGAGTGAATGGCAGTCCAGAGGACGCAGAAGCATGTACGGGCTGGACGATTCAGTATGGTCTGATTACAGTACATTCTCGCAGGTGCTGGAGAAGAGATTCGGAAAGACCCATACCCTTCCTCCCTCACGTGCTCGTCTTATAGAGAAGATGAAGAAATACTCCGCCGGGAGCAAGGAGGACGGTTACCGCTTTCTTATCAATAAGAACAGAGGTAACAACTCTGCCGGCATACGTACGGAAAAGGCCCGCGCCCTTCTGGAGAGTATGTTTGCCCATCAGTCCTGGAAACCTGATATGGCTGAAGTATTTCGTCAATACGATGCCTTTCTGGCGGGATATGTGGAAATCGTGAATGTGGAGACTGGTGAGGTGTTCGATCCGAAGGAATATGGTAAGATCTCCCAACGGACTGTGAGCGGTTTCCTGAGCTCCTGGGAGTCGGGTGTAGCCACTTCACGCAAGCGTACGGGAAACCGTCAGATCCGTCTGGGAATGTATGTCCCCTTCGAAACGCTGGAGCACCCGCAATGGGCCGGCAGCATCATTTCCGTGGACGACCGCCAGCCTCCCTTCTTCTATGCCGAGGGGAAGCGTGTATGGTTCTATTGCGGAGTGGATCTTGGCAGCGAGGCTATCACCGCATGGGTGTACGGAAAGGACAAGGAAGGGATCATCTCCGAGTTCTATCGCCAGATGGTACGCAACTATTCACGCTGGGGTATGCCTCTGCCTTATGAGGTGGAGTGCGAGAGTAATCTGAACTCCGGCTTTTCAGATACCTTCCTCAAGGCGGGAGCTATGTTTAAAACCGTCAGGATCGAGGCCAACAGCGCCCGTTCCAAGAGATGTGAAGGTTACTGGCGTCCCATACGTTACCAGATGGAAAAGAAACGTGAGGGCTGGCTGGCCCGTCCGTTTGCCAGAAGCGAGTCCAACCAGGTGTCTACCGGTAAGATCCCTATCCTGCCTTACGAGCGAATCATAGAGGAATGCCTCATAGACATTGAAAGATGGAACAATACCGAGCATAGCATCTACAAGGGTATGACACGTTGGGAAGTTTTCCTCCAGAAGCAGAATCCGGATAACACGAACGCTATCAACTGGCGGAGCATCCTTCCCTCTTTGGGAAGGAAGGTCGCTACAAGCGTAAGCCTTGCCGGCCAGGTACGTTTCCGCAAGATGTGGTATATGTTGGGAGATAACGGTACCCTGGCTACAGGCGACAAGCTCATCGGGTATATGCGTACGCTGGCCGGCAAGGAGGTGGATATCCACTACATGGATGACAACGACGGGAGTGTACTACGCGCCGTTATCTGTCTCAGAGATGACAGCAGGATTGTCTGCGAAGCGGTTCCGCAGCCTGTTACAGCACGTTCAGCACTGGAGGAAACTCCTGAGCAAAGGAAGAACCGTGAACTCATGGCCCGTTACCGGAATACACTGGAGGGCTACAGCCGCAGGCACTATCAGGAAATCGGCAAGGTGGTAGTCATCGATCACAGAAGTGACACGCTCAACGACAAGTTCCGCATCTCCTCGCTTGACAGATGGCACCATCCCGAAGAACGTGAGGAGGTTGAGATCCTGGAAGAGACACCGGTGGACGATATCATTTTAAATGATCCGCAAATATCCTTTAATAAAGATTTAAGAACAAACTTTTAAAATATAACTGATATGGAAATAGAAACTACCAGAGAGTACAGACAGAAAGTACTGGATGCCCTGAAGGAGGCAAGAGAACTCTTCAGTGGCAGTAACGGTGAATTTGCCAAGAAATACGGACTTAATCAGGGTATCTACAGTGAGATTGTCAATGGAAAGATCACGGCGGATACCGAAAAGAAGATCGGTCACAGAAAATGGCTGTCGGTTGGCCGGTTGCTGGGAGTAACCGCTTCGGAGCGTATGTGGAGAATGGCCCGTACGGATGTATTTAACATGATTGAGCAGTATGTGGATTTCTGCAAGGAGTATTCCAAGGCGATGATGTTCGTGGACGAATGCGCCATCGGCAAGACCTATTCGGCCCTTTATCTTTCCCGTAACCGCAAGAACTGCTTTTATCTGGATGCCACGCAATGTCGCAGCCGTCGCTCCTTTATTCTTCACCTGGCGCGTTGCATCGGTTCCGACGAAGGAACAGTGGAGGAGATGGAAGACAGTATCAAGTATACCCTGTGCAATATCCCTTATCCGGTCGTGATCATTGACGAAGCCGGCGCACTGAGTTATGCGGCACTGGAGTCCCTACATGGCCTGTGGAACGGTACGGAAAACATGTGCGGCTGGTTCATGATGGGCTCTGACGGACTTCGCACGAAACTGCAGAATGGAAAGGGACGTAGCAGGAAGAATTCATTCAAGGAACTGTTCTCTCGCTTTTCCAGCAAATATTATTCGATTGTGCCTACGGGTAAGGATGACCGGCTGCTGTTCTACCGTCGGCTGATCACGGATGTGCTGTCGGTCAATGTAAGCGATAGAGAGATGGTAAAGAAAGTTGTGAATATGTGTCTTGATACGCATGGAGAGACCCTGGAAACGGGTCTGAGACGTGCAGAATCAGCATTAATACTTATGCAGGAAGGAGCTTGATGATGGAAAAGGAAGAAGAAAAGAAGCCGAAAAAGCGTGTACGTCTACTCACCATGCGTAATGTGTATGACAAGAAAATCTCCAAATTTCAATTTGATGGCATGTGGGCGGAGTATGTATCCCCTGAGCCCGAAGATCACGGGATATGGCTTATATATGGTGCGGAGAAGAACGGTAAAACCACTTTCGCGCTTATGCTGGCCAATTATCTGCGGCAAATGGGAAGAGTACTATACCTGAGTGCAGAAGAGGGTATATCGGCAAGCATACAGGATACCTGCCTGCAGGTAGGCATACCGGAAGAATGTTCCAATATGTACATGTACGAGTACATGCCTGTTGAGGATCTCTGGGAAAAGCTGCGTGACCGTCGGAGTGCCAAAGTTGTGTTTATTGACAATGCCTCCTATTACAAGGATGAGCTGATGAATAAGGAGTATGGATTATTTAAGCTCATCCGTAAATTTCCGGAAAAGCTGTTCATCATTCTTGCTCATGAGGAAAAGGGAAGACCACATAATGCCGCTGCACGCCAAGCCTCGAAGCTGGCAAAAGTGATCTTCCATGTGCAGGGTCTGGCTGCCGAAGTAAGCGGACGTGTGGGGAACAATGTAGGAAAGAAGATTCCCATTGTCGAAGAGAGAGCCCGATTGTATCATGGTAACGAATTAAATGGCAACGATTATGAGTAATAACAAACCTTCCATCCTGATACTTTATGCCACCAATCCTCAAAAGACTCTGCTTCATCGCCTTAAGCGGCAGACAGGGATGAGTGAGGATGATTATCGCGCAATGATCTATGATGCCAGTAACGGTCGCACTGACTCATCCAGACAACTATATAAGCATGAAGCCACACAGTTGATCAAAAGTTTACTTGATCCGCAAGGGGTGAACGAGAAACGCCAGGAGGAACAGGCGAGAGTCGTGGGACAGATATTCGGTATATCTATGCACATCGGTATTCTCAACAAAGATTATCGTAACGATGATCCTGAAGAGATTGAGATGAACAAGGCAAAGATCTCTTCCTTCCTCAAAAAGCGGGGAACTATCAAGAAGGAGATAAGCAAACAGAATCTGGAGGAGTTAAAAGAGACTCTAAAGCAGTTACAAACGATTAAGAAAAAGGAGGGAAAATGAAATGGGCCTATAGACTGACGATTGTCCTCTGTATTCTCGGAATCATCACTGGAGATAGCATAAGTACAAAGATATGGGCTTCCAGTTGCCTGTTCTGGGTACTGATCGCTTCCAAGAACAATAACGACAACGACAGAAACAAGAGAAATCAACATAGTATTAATTATTAAAATCAATTTTTATGGTAAAGACAAGAGTTAAAAAGACGATTATTACCGGTGTGACAAGTGAACAGGTAGAAGCGGCATTGAGCGAATTCTCGCAGGCTGACTCAAGAATTCAGAAGATCACTGCTGAGATGGAACTGAAGATTACTGCCATCCGTGACAAGCATGCAGAGGAACTGGCAGAACTTCAAAAGAAGAAGGATGACTCAATGGAGATCCTTCAGGTATTCGCTACGGAAAATAAAGAAAGCCTTTTCTCTAAAACAAAGAGTTACAAGAGTGCTCATGGAATTTTCGGATTCCGCACAGGAACTCCCAAGATCAAGCAACTGAAAGGTTTTACAAAGGAATCTGTGCTTGCTTTGGTAAAAGCTATTCTCCCGGATTATATCCGCACGGCGGAAGAAGTCGCAAAGGATCGTCTGCTTGCTGATCGTGATAAGGAAGAGGTAGCAGAGAAACTGTCTAAATGCGGTATGGTTGTAGTACAAGATGAGACATTCTATGTGGAACCAAAGAAAGAAGACCAGACGTCCTGAGTACTCATATGCTCCTGTCGGCAGTCGTTGGGGAGTTTATCACTGGGTGGAGACCGGGAGTATCAGCACGGCAGACAAAGTGGATGAGTTCCCCACCCGTGAAGAAGCAAGGAAGGAATGCTATCGGCTCAACGGCTGGAAGTATAAAGAGCCTGAAAAGAGAAAGAATAACCTCAAGTATTAATAATTTAATTTTTTACATTATGAATGAAATTTATTGGATGACCGTAATTGGTAACCTGTCCACTGTATTGACAGTCGTATGGATCGTAGCTTTGATAATTGCCGTTATCATGCTGATTGTTTTGTTGGTATCGGAAGGTGATGTAATCGAGGATGAGGACAACGCACACACATTCTTCAAATGGTTGAAACGCATTGTTGTCTGTGGTGTAATAGCGGCGATGGCGAATATCTTTATTCCGACGACCAAACAGCTGCTTTATATCTATGGTGTTGGCGGCACGATTGACTATATCAGGAACAATGATACGGCAAAGCAGCTTCCGGACAAGTGTCTCAAGGTGCTTGACCGTTTTGCGGATAAATATATTGACGAACCTAAAAAAAGATAAATAATTATGGGAATGCACACATGGTTTGAATGTAAAATCCGTTACGAGAAAGTCGTTGAAAACGGAATGCAGAAAAAAGTAACAGAACCTTGTCTGGTAGATGCCCTCAGTTTCACGGAGGCGGAAGCAAGGATAATCGAGGAGATGACTCCCTTTATCTCCGGAGAGTTTACAGTATCGGACATCAAGCGTGCCAACTACAGCGAAATTTTCCCCAGCGACGCCGAATGCGATGACCGCTGGTTTAAATGCAAGTTGTGCTTCATCACATTGGATGATAAGAGTGGAGCAGAGAAAAAGACAAGCACCTATATACTGGTTCAGGCTTCGGATCTGGGACGGGCGAAGGAGAACCTTGACGCCGGCATGAAAGGCACAATGGCAGACTATCAGGTAGCCTCGGTAGTGGAAACGGCTATCATGGACGTATATCCTTATACAGCTGACAAAGACGCCAATCCTGAATCCTCGGACGAGAAGAAAAAGCAAGAATGAGTAGCCCAAGGGTAGTCGCAGTCCTGCTCACATACAATGAGCAGGACTCTCATAACGATCCGGAAGAGATGGTGAACAAGGTTGACACGGAGGAAGAGAAGCTGATACAGATTAAGCTGGAGAACCTCAAGTATGAGATAGATGACTTCATACACGAAGAGAGTAAACAAGTACGTTTTGGCTGGCATACACGTGATAAGCCTTTCCATCCGCAAAATTTCAAACGAGAGATCACCTGGCATCGCATCAGGAGCCGATGCTTTTAAAGACAATTAAATAACCATTTAAAGACAATCCAATCTATGAACTTAAAAGAGAACAAAGACAAGAAGCCGATGAAGGTTATCCTCAAGGATGTTTCCCGTGTGACGGGAGTATCAAAAGATCTGATACTCTCCCGTCTAAGGAAACAGGAGGTGGCTGACGCAAGAATGCTGTTTTGTCATATGGCTCGTAAGGAAGGTTATCTTTTGCGTGAAATCGCATCTTTTATAGGGCTGACCTACTCTCGTGTATCTATGGCATGCTGTGATGTGGTACTGAGAAAAGAGACGTTTCGCCCGTTCATTGACAAATTATCCGCATCCGTGAAGACATTGTCTGATACAAGGAAAAGGAAATGTGTGCTGACACTAAAGGAAGGCGAACATGAATGGCCATTAAAGGCTTACCAGTCCCCTGTTGGGATACGACATGAGGGTAAGCGTCCTAACATGGTAATCATTGACTGTTATCAGGAGTGTAATCAGAAACAGTTATTAGAATTATCCAGATATCTGGAAACTATTGCCAAGGCAATGGCAATTCAAATTGAACAATTATGAATAAAATAAGACTAATACTTCGTTGGTTATTTATTCCATTGTGGACTACACTATTTTTTGTGTATTTGCTTATATGGTATATACAAATGAGTTGGTACTATTTCAGCTTTCAAGATTATTGGAATGCTTTTCTAATATTATGGGATAAAATAATGCTATTAATGAGATTAAAAACATTAGAATAATGAACATTGGATTAATCGACGTAGATGGTCATAACTTTCCCAATTTCGCTCTTATGCGGATATCCGCCTATTACAAGGCAAGAGGCGATCAGGTGGAATGGGCAACTCCTTTTAACAGGTATGATAAGGTGATGGCGAGTAAAGTATTCACCTTCACTCCTGATTTTAACTATCTGACGCTTCAGGCAGACATAGTTGAGAAGGGTGGCACAGGATACGATATCACCGGTAGACTTCCTGAAGAGATAGAAAACAGCCGACTTATGGATTATTCCATTTATCCACAATATAGCTTTTCTCTTCAGTTCTTCTCAAGGGGCTGTATCCGGAAATGTCCATTTTGTCTCGTTCGTGAGAAAGAGGGATATATCCAGGCAGTAGAACCAGTTGACTTGAATCCTGAAGGAAAATGGATCGAAGTACTTGATAATAATTTCTTCGCCAATCCTGAATGGAGGCATGCAATTAGTTACCTGTTAAAACAAAATCAGATGGTTAATCTGCATGGCGTTGATGTTAGAATCATGAATGAAGAGCAAGCCTTCTATCTAGGTAAGTTGAGATTAAAAAGGAGGATACACATTGCCTGGGATTTGCCTTCAATTGACCTTACAGATAAGCTCAAAGAAGTGACTAAATATATCAAACCTCGCAATTTGTCTTGTTATGTTCTGGTAGGTTACAACTCAACCGTCGAGCAGGACATGTATAGGTTGAGCAGGCTTAGAGAATTAGGGATTTCTCCTTTTGTGCAACCTTACCGAGATTTTAATAATGATCGAAAACCGACTTTATATGAAAAGGATCTTGCGCAATGGGCTAACAAACATCAGATATTTAAGGCTTGTGAATTTAAGGATTTCTCGCCACGTAAAGGATTTAGATGCGAATATTACCTAAAATAATAAAGACAATGAAAACAATTGACTCAATTATCATTCACTGCTCAGCAACACGTGCCGGGCAGGATTTACGTGCAAAGGATATAGACCGTATGCACAAACAGAGAGGATTTAACCAGATCGGTTACAATTTTGTAATTGACCTTGATGGTCATGTAGAGAATGGACGTCCACTTTCTATTGATGGAGCTCATTGTAATACAAAGGGATTTTCCGGTGTATCTTACAATAAGCACTCAATTGGTATCTGCTACATTGGTGGTTTAGATGCGAGTGGAAGACCATCCGATACTCGTACTCCTGAGCAAAAAACGGCATTACGTGGACTTGTGGCGAAATTGTGTAAAGAGTATGATATCATCGAGTTACTTGGCCATCGGGATACTTCGCCTGATCTGGATGGCTCAGGTGAGGTGGAACCGGCGGAATTTATCAAGGCATGTCCCTGCTTTGACGTGCGATCTGAGTTCTCTAATTTTTTACGTAATACTGTTATAAAGGCAAAATAGGAACGATGTTACGTAAAGCAAAGTTTAGAATAGATTTCAAGGCTTGGCAGTATGGTGGAAAAATGATAAAGATGTCTGAGGATTTAATTTTACCATACCGCACCGACGAAACTAATATGCACAGCTCATCGACTGTATATCGTACTGCAATGAATGAAATACAGGGAATACTTGAAACAGCGATAGAAATAAAACATATCTATTTGCTTACAGAATACGAAGAGATAACTAATAATAAGAATAAAACTAAGATAGAAATGAAGAAAATAACATTGTCAATCGAACAAATGCGGAGACTACAAAACCTTGGTGTAGACACGAGCGACGCAAGTATGGTTCTCTTATTCATCACGGAAGATGGAGAATACGTAGGATGGGATGAAGTACAGGATAACGGCAAAGATTGTCGGTTTTATCAGTGGTATAATCCTGAAACTGAAATTTGGGAATCTACAACGATAGAATTACTTAACGCTGAAACAGGAAACTACGACCATTCTTATAAGGAATGTTGTGGAGTTTTTACTCTACAAGATATATTGGAAATTATGCCTGTATTATATCCTACAATGGAAAATGGTAAAAGGATATTAGTTGATAGCAGTCGAAAGGATTCTGGTTGCCATTATCAGCCAACTATCTTTCATTCCGAAGACGGCTGGTTTTGTAGTTATTTCGATAGTGACGAACTTTTGGACGAAAGAACATCCGATAGCTATGATAATCCTCTTGATGCAGCCTATGATATGCTTTGTTGGCTATGCAAAAACAATTATTTGCCATTAAAAAATAAATCAATAAAGAATAGATATGAACCTACATTATAAAAAAGAATATTCCGAAGTATTGCGTAATGGGATAAAGAAACATACCATTCGCAAAAAGGAAATAGTAATAGGAAAGATATTGAAACATATTATTTATCCATATCAGCCGAATAAACGGGAATGTGTACTGGAAAATAAATGTATATCGGTACAACAGATCAAAATAACTGATGCCTATTACATAAACGACTGTAAGGCTTATATTGACGGGCGTTTGTTGAGTTTGGAAGAACAGCAACAACTTGCCTGGAACGATGGCTTCCCGTCATTACTCGCTTTCTTTCTTTATTTCAAAGAACCGTTTGAAGGCTATATTATTCATTTTACGGATTTAAGGTATTAACTTATAGATAATTAAAAACAAATTAGAAAGGAATCAAATGATAATAGCATGGTTCAGTTGCGGTGCTACATCCGCAGTTGCTTGTAAGATAGCATTAAGCCTATACGATGATGTGCATATCTACTATATTGAAACTGGTTCCGGTCATCCCGATAACACTAGATTCTTAGCAGATTGTGAAAAGTGGTACAATCAATCTATCCACATTATCCGAAGCGACAAATACACCTGTGTGTCTGATGTGTTGCGAAAGGGGTATATCAACGGCGCGCATGGTGCCGCCTGTACTCTTGAACTGAAAAAGAAAGTCCGCTACAAGTTGGAAAAAGAATTGCAGCATTGGGACGGTCAAGTTTGGGGCTTTGATTATGATCCTAAAGAGATAAACCGGGCTATCCGATTAAAGCAACAATATCCAGACACAAAGCCGCTGTTTCCGCTTATTGAAAAGCAGATTACGAAGTCGGATGCAATGGGGATGCTTTGGAAAGCCGGTATTGACATACCTGCCATGTACAAGATGGGTTACAATAACAACAACTGCATCGGTTGCGTGAAAGGTGGTATGGGATACTGGAACAAGATACGGAAGGATTTCCCGGATGTATTCAATGAGATAGCACAGATTGAACGTGATGTAGGCGCAACGTGTCTAAAGGATAAAGACGGGCGCATCTTCCTTGACGAACTGCCAACGTGGCGGGGCGACCCAATGGAAGAGATTATACCGGATTGCTCGCTTATCTGCCAAATTGAATTTCAAGAGATAATCGACAGACAGGTAAAGCGAGTTTTGAAAGGAGAAATTAGTATTAACGATGTAGCCTAAATAGGCTCAAAACAAGAATAGATATGAATTGAATAAGATATGGTGGTGGATTTGAACTCACCTATACGCCATTACCTCGTGCATAGTCTACCATTCGCACTCGACTTTGCTTGCGCTTTCAGGGAAAACCAGTAGGTAGCATTTATCCCAAACCATATCTTGGAACAAAGATAAATAAAAAAAAGATAAATATGAAAATATGGAATTTAAAACCCAATATAATATAGGAGACAAATTATACTATTGGAGTATAGATAAGGTGAAAATATTATATGGAGAAATAACTGGTATTAGCTTTTATGCAACTCTTAATGGTGACAATATAGGTATAAAGTTAGATTATTATATTAGACCCTCTGGAAATGCTTTAAGCGAAAGAGTACCTGAACATCTTATGTTTAAAGACAGAGATGATGTTTTTGATTTTTGTTATAAGTTGACAAATGATTTATAAGAGAATTAATAACGGGTGCCCGGCAGACTAGCCGCAGCACCCGTTATTCGTATATAAGAAAAGTCAATCGATCATTTCCTTCCAGGGAATTTCCACTCCCTTCTTCTTCATCTTATAGAGCCACACAAGGAAGATCATTCCTTTGAATCCATCCGGATCTTCCAGATACTTCCTTGCAGCCTTGAGGATAACCGGTTCCGTGATCATTACCTCCGGATACCAGTCACTGTATAGCATGTTGGCCAGATAATGCAGGTCATGCAGGCTTTCCTTGTCCGGAAGCGAAAGTTTCTCTCTCTTGAATGCCTCGATGATATCCTCCATACTCCAGCGATGGTTGGTGCCATCCACATTCTTCAGATGCCGGATCGCAAACTCTGCCAGCTTCCCGTTGAAGTGCTCGCCATATTTTTCGATGTACTCCCTCTTGTAGTCACATCCGATAACGATCATGTACATGGTCTTTACTTTTTGAATTCGTTGATAAATTCAGAGATGGCTTCAGAGAGCTTGTCGACCTTGCTTTCCAGATTGCCGATGCGCTTCTCGTTCTCCTTCTTTTCCTTGTAATCCGTGTCCCACTCCTCCAGGATGTCATCACAGGTCTGCACGTTCTTCTGGTGTTTATCGTAGGAGTCTATGACTGCCTGGCTCTGTGCACGTGTGGCACGCACTTCCGCGAGGATACCTTCCTTGTCGGCCGAGAACACTAACGTTCCGGCATAACATACAGAAAGCGTCTCCGGCATGGTGAAGGTCTGCGTCTTTTCTCCCAGCAGGAGGGTAACATCTACCACCCTTCCCAGGTTCTGAGGAGTCTGTCCGGGCTTCTGTGCCGGAAAATAGGGATCTCCGATGCTTACGACCTTGCCAGTCTCGGCTTTCAGCGTTTCGTGGTTCAGCACGTATATGGGATATCCGTTCTTTAAATCTTTGATCAGCATAATTTAAATTCGTTTTAAAGGTTTTAAAAACAGTCCGGGAGGTTTCCCTCTTGTGGTCCTCCCGGCTGGAATAATTACGCAATTACGATGGTCAGCGAGTCGTTGAGCGTATAGGTATGTGCCCTTCCGCATTGTACGTCCGATCCTCCCTGTCTTCGTCCCACCGACGTGATGGTTACGGAAGTCGGAACGGCCGTCTGTCCCTGAAACGCCGCAACGAAATGTTCGGTAAACAGTTGCGTGGCAGCCCTGCATCCGCATCCGGGAGTAACTACGGTTACCACAGCGGTAACGGGTACAAACACCGTTGTGCCATTAAGCACCGGTGTACCGGCGGTGTAATTCACCGTAACCTGCGGTTGCAGACTGGAATCGATACAGAAGGGTCGGCAAAGCCTCTCCTTGAATGTCGCCAGAACTGCCAGCTGATTGGCCACCGGTGCGGCAGCCAATCCTACGGGTGATAATGTAACCATATCAGTTTTCTGTTTTTACGGTTACACTCCCACTCCCATGTTCCCCGAAGCGCATCCGCATCCTCCGTTCATCACGGAAGCGATGTAGCGGTTCTGTCTTTCCTGGGAGAGTTCAAACTTGAGATCCTGGATCTTCAGCTTGTCCTCAGCCGACCAGTGGTTGTTCAGCGTATCGATGATACGTTGCGTGTTGTCCTGACCCGCGCGGATGATGTCGCACTTGTCCTGTTGTGCCTGGAAGGCGGTAGCGGAGAATCCCTGCGCGATTGCCACGCCCAGATCCCGTTGTCCGTTACGGAGCTCACCGGTCTGCTGACAGGTCGCAAGCTGTTGCTCGTATCCCATCTTCAGGATTGCCTGTTGTGTCTGGCAGCAGCAGTTTTGCAATGCCTGAATGACGTTACAATCACCCATATTGACTGCATTGATCACGCGCTCAGCCGAGAATCCCACTTGTCCGGATACCTCCTGGATAGCGGAACGTACAGCACAGATGGACTGGTTCAACATGTTGAAGTCACAGTTCAGGTTGTCTGACAACGAGCGGATGGCACCCGTATTTCCATGAATACCGTCCATGAGCAGATTGCTGTTCTGGTTGTCGGACATCTGTGTGCGGATCGCATTGAGTTGTCCCTGGATTTCGGCATTCTGGAGGTTTCCTCCCTGATTCCAGCCTTCGCCGTACATCATGCGCATCATGCCCATCATCATCATGTAAGCGAAAGGATTGTTCATCCAGTTGTTCGCACCGCCATTCATCAGGGCGGCCATTTCGGCACCATTGTCCTGTCTGCCGAGCAATGCGCCCATGAGCGCATCATTGTTGCCGCGGTAAGGATCTCCGCAACAAATAATCTTTTCTTCAGCCATAGCCTTTATAATTTTATTAGGTTCCGGTCACTACTTGACCGTACTGCAAACATACTAGTCTGTCGCCGGCTGTTCTACGCATCGCTTCCCATGCGCTTCCTGATCTGTGACAAATAAATACCGATCATCGGTGAGGTGATGTTTCGTCTCATCAGGTGCCGGACGCCTCGGGCTGTTCGGTGAAGAAACGTTGCGATCTGGTCGGGATACAATCCCTTCTCGGTCAGAAGGGTAACAAGAACATACCTGGCATCGGTGGCCTCCATATCCTTGTTGTCGCCCAAAATTCTGTCTCTGGATACTTCCGTTTCCTGCTCTGTCAGGGAAAGCAGTCTAAAGAAAATTTCGCTCTTACACATAAATTTCAATTTTTATTCTTACTTTTGTGCACCACATAAAAAAAGAGTATACAGTTGCTTGCGTCAAGGACTTTAGCCCTCAGCGTGCAGGTATCTGTATACTCGTCGTTTTTTATGTGGTAATTTAAAACAGCGAAGCGTTGAGGGCTTTTTTATAATTCCCTCCTTATAATTGGATATTTATCTAGAAATCATTACTTTTGTCATTGAGGTAAAAAGTTTTTCAAGATTGTTTTTAATTGTTTTCAGGTATGAAGAAATCCAGAATGAATACTCCGGGACGGAGCTACGTTCACCGTGTATCGTCTATCGTGCGCATCTATGACGAGCATTCCCGTGACGGCCTGTCGAACCGGGAGATCCTGCGGCGCTATATATGGCCGGAGTTCAGGATCTGCGAGCGCACCTTTTACAACATCATCAATGCCAGTGCCGATGACCGTATCATTTCCAAGCAGAAGGAGATGCAGATGAGTCTTTTCTAGAGTTTCTGCGTAACGCGGAAAGTGTATTCCTCGATATCCTCTATCAGTTCTGAGTGGTTATGATTCGTGTCGCTGGCGGTACGCCGGAACATATCGAAGAATACGCTGCCGTCGTTTCCCTGGAAGTTATGCAGATGTCTGCTGATCTTCTCCAGCAGGCTGAAGCGCTCCAGTGTCTGCTGCTGATATTTGCTTCCCTTCCTGGAGGAACCTTTCCAGTCGGTGACTATATGCAGCCTGATGGGAACAGTTGCCGTCTGTGTGGCAGCAGAGAGCATCTGCCATTTGTAAGGCATGAACTCAAGGAATACGGCGGGACGGGCAAAAGGTTCTTCCTCTTCAATAAAATCCACCTGCTCGTTCCACAGGTCGTAGGTTTTGACAAGGGACTCTCCCTTATCGTCCGTCAGTCCTTCCATGTGTTTCTGGAGCTGTAAAAAGAAAAAACTTCTCATGATATTTATAATTAGTCGTTAAATACTTCCTTGATATTTTCCCTTGCTATTTCCTGCAGCAGTTTCTCCAGATCCGGGTGTGTGCCTATGAACTGCCGGCGGGGAATGACAATTTTGCTGCCGACCTTCTTTAAGGCCATCGCCCGGTAGAATTCAGCATCCGAGGACAGCTGCCGGTTTTTCTTGGTCCTGCGCAGTTCTCCTTTCAGAGTATATCCCCTTTTGCCTATAGCTTCCCTGTACTTGATCCAAAAATATCCTTTCATCCTTCGGGTAACGATAATGGTTCCACCTTCGTTGTGTATCCTGGCATAAGGAACGGACGAAGTAAACGCTACTCCCTTGTTGCCTTCCATGATCTCGGCCCGTATGCTTTTGCGGAGCGTTCCGGACTGCTGCAATATTCCCCGGGTCTCATCCTGAGCGTACCGTCTTCTTTTCCACTTCTCGGTAAAGAAAGCCTCCCGCTGGAAGTTCCGGTCGAACTCCTCCTTAGCTTCCGTCTTGATGTCCTTCAGGGTAAGACGGATGTAACGGTTGATCCGTTGCTGCAGTTCTCTGATCACCTTCTTTGTATCTTTTTCAGCCATTTTCTCCTCCTTTCACTTGTTTACGCACGATCCTGCATGCCCGGCAGAGCTCATTGTCCGATCCTTTTCCGTTACAATCGGTACATCCCTTTCTCGTATACGGATTGTATGCAGGAAAAGTGGTCATCTGCTTGCCCGGATTAAAACGCATCATCTCCTGATATTTACCGGCGGTCGCCTGCGATCCCAGGTTCATGGCCTGCTGCTCGTCACTTTGCGGGTATTTGCTTTTTCTTACCTGCTGTACCACGCATCTGCATCCGAAACCATTGGGTGGAAAATACCAGTCCCAAAATTTGCTGGTAATCGGAAGCGTGATTCCCTCCAGCAGCTGATGACTCTTGCGTACCCGCTCGTCACCCGCAGTCCGGTATTGCAGATTATAGCGGTCCCCATCCTCCTGGAAATCCTTTTCGAAATCCTTCCATTGCGCCGCCATCAATGCCGCCGCCCCGGCGAAGTTATACTCCGTCTTCAGATAGGAACCGTTGTACGTATTGTTGATCTTTTGGACGTCATTTAAAAACCGATCAAACGGCTTTTTATTCCCTTTTTCATCCAGCAGGGAAGGAAACGCCTCATTGAGCTCATGAAAGGTTTTGATCCCGCTGAATACATAGTTAGACTCCTTGAGTCTTTGTATGCTCACCTCATCCAGGGGGACTTCCCGGATCGAATAATCCACCGCTCCGTCCAGCAGCGTGGCGGTCTCACGGATAAAGTTCCTCACCTCCTCATCTTTCAGCATCTCTGGGGAAAACTGCTCCTGTCGGTGCAGCCATGCCATCAGCAGAACGAATGCCGCTTCGACGGAAGAGGTGTCGACTTCTACCGTATCATTTTCTTCCTCCTCTTCCTGAGCCAGGGACAGGGAAGCGTTCTCATATACAAGCCTTGTCCTCTCATGCAGCCCCGCATAATCAGCGGGGCCTAGTCGAAAAAAGGTTTTACCAGCTGCTGGGTCGTTTCCTTACGTGCCTTGACCGGCATCTGGTACTTCTCAATAACATATTTGGGATCTACTTCAAAATGCTCCATGACCATTCTTTCGTATGCCACCTGCTGTTCTGGAGTATAGGTCACGCTGTCATCCCATTCGAATCTGCATCCCTTTACCGGGAATCCATGATAAATCATGCGCGGGATCAGCTGCCAGTTTACCAGGTCACGTATCATATCGGCATCCTTGTTGATCAGGTTATCCAGCATGTTCTCATGCACCTTTGACTGTGAGAGCGAGGCTCCGTTGTCAATAGTCATGGTCTGTGTCAGTATCGCCTTGCTCAGTTCCGAATTGCATCGTTCGATCCGTCTGTCATATACGTTATAGGCGTCACCGCGTGTGGATTCCTTGATGTCTATCGTGGTCCCTTCCGGGAAAAGTCCGTAGGATGCCGCTCCCATGTTACGCAGCAGCTTCTCCAGCTTGTCGAATTCCTTCGGGTCACGGCTGGTGGTCGTTCCGATGCGCAGCGGTATGCCGAAGATCTCGCCGAACATGTCCCAGAAGCTGGCCATGTTCTTCTTCGGAATGGTCTGCAACGCGCATTTGAGATAGAGTCCCAGGTCGTGTGTGCCTCCGGCCTCCGTTACGTTCCATGACACCGCTCCCGTCCGGTAATCGAATCCCGACTGCCAGGTATCGTTCTCGCTGCGGATGATTACGCCGAACTCCGGAATGACATGTGTGCGCGGCACCAGTTTGATATGGCTGAATACCGGCTTATCATCCACCGTGATCACCGGCCCGAGTTCGATGAGTGAGTTACCCTGATAGATACTCTCCAGGCTGAGTCTCATCCATACCTTGAACCAGGGAGCCTCGAAAAGTTCCTTAACATTATCCATATCATTCCCATTCCTGTCCGTGATCTTGAATCCCTTGTTCATCACGAATCCCGTCCGCTGTTCGACGCACCCCGTGAGGTGTCCGTCCACATCCACATCCGTGTAGATATTATAGAGTTTTGTGCGTCTTGGCTGCTCTACGTTGATGGCCTGCTGCCATGCCCATCGCCATGACTTCAGGTCATTACGTGTGAGGTTTTCCGTCTGCAGCTGCAGTTTGACAGTCATATCCTTTACCCTGCGGCGATCCGCCGGACGTGCCAGGTCTATGTTCCCGAACGGGATGTTTCCTTTCTTTTTATTTCCCATGTCTTACCAGATATAATTGTTTCTGACTCCCTCGCCTGTGCGGATGGGATTGTGGTAATCCTCCTCTCCGTTCGGTCCGGTAACGGTCGGAAGGTCAAGCATCACTGCGGAGGACTGTACCGCCTCGAGCCATTCCACCTGCCGGCTGTATTGCTTCTCGTACTTCTCCCAGCTCATCCGGGAGGGCAGACTGAGCACCATCCTGTAGAGCGCTATATCCGTCAGACATCCGACGAGCGCCATGTTTCTCTCATTCCCTTCTCTTGCGAAAGCGGCGTTCACGTCATACCTTGCCCTCAGATATCCGGCCGCAAAGTCCATAGCAAACTTCTCCGCCGCTTCCCGGTTCTCCGGCTTGCTCTGCTGAACAATATCCAGGGCATTTTCTCCGATATTGATATAATCCTGATCCGTGATATACATAGTGATATAGTTAAATGATTACCATCTTTTCTGGGGTGGCTCCCTGACCCCAAGACGAGGTGGCAGCGTATCCTGCCGTACCTGTTTCTGCAGCTTGTAGATCGCACCCTCATCTGCGTCCGGAGAATCGTCATGTGCCCGGCTTCCCTGTTCGAAGGAGAGTGTCTGGTCAATGGATGTCTTCATATCGGCATCATCCTTGTACTTGATATTGTACCATACGAATCCTCTTTCCCACAGGGGTGATATGGCTTCGATACGTGCGAACTTGTCGGGCTTCTTGCGGGTGTCCGGCATGATGGGCAGCTGGTATCCTCTCAGGTCTCCTTCCCGTTGGAACTCGTCGAGTATGGTATCCTGCATGAAGTTGGCCTCCATGTAGAAGGATACGGCACAATCCTCCGGAAGTGATTCGTACAGGTCATAGAGCCAGCGCACCATTTCACCTACGCTGCATTGCCGGCAGAAGGCACGTATGCAGTGCAGTTCCCTCGGGGATGCCGTCTTGAGTCCTCTCTGGGGTCGTCCCCACATCTTGCACGCCTTGTAGTCGTTCTTTCCGGTGCTTTTCCAAGAAGGGTCGACATAGACAACGATGCTCTCATAGTATTTCAGCTTGAGCATCCGTCTGTACTTGATCCACCTCTCCTGGAATACGGCTCCTTCGGTGATGGGATTGTTCATGTACTCCTTCTGGAAGGAACGGTATCCCATGAATTCCTCGAGTCCCTTGAGGTATTCGGTTGTATATCTTTCAGGCCACGCGGGATTGCCGTTCTTGTCAAAGGCATTCACCGAGCTGGTATGTACCGTGCGACTGTCGATGATCCTCTGCAGCACGCTGTTCTTGCCGATCAGGTTGCCGACCATGACAAAGCGTCCTCCTTTTCCTCCGAAGCATCCGAAGAGGGCTTCCTTGATCCATTTGGTCATTTCCCGTACACGGGCCTCGCTGCGGCACATCTCGTCATCATCAAGGTCATCCACAACGATATAATCCGGACGCATCTCGCGGAACCGGAGTCCGCGCGGTGACTGTCCTCGTCCTCGTGAGAAGAAGGCGCAGCGGTCTTTGGTGACAAACTCGCCTTCCTGCCAGCAGCCGGCATTGTACTGTTCACCAAAATCCTCGATGATGTACTGGTTGGATTGCAGTTCCATCTGCAAGTCTCCCAGCAGGGCATCGGCATTGTCTTCGCTCTTGCCCACAAGCACCATCACGTGTAGCATGCCGTTGAATTTCAGCCACAGCGGTACACCGATGTCCAGGTGGACGCTCTTGGCATGCCCTCTCGGCCATTTGAATACAGCCCGGCAGTTGGAATTGTTATAAAGATAGCGGGCCGCGTCATTCTGGAACCTGGCGTTAGGACATTCGCAATAATGCTTCAGATAACGCTGACAGAAATAGTTGTAGTCTTTCAGGGCACGGGCAATGTTGCGTTTCTTCTCTTTCGGGGTCTCGATGCGCTTGTCCGATGTCAGCCGTTTGAGTCTCTCGCTCTGCTGTAGCCAGCGCTTATAAGCGTCTTTTCTTTCCTGTTCGGTCATATTACTTCTTTATAAAAAATGGTGAGATAAAGTCATCATGCAGCCTATGGAGTATCATCACTACTTCATCGGGCAGTTCCGGGTATTCTTTTCTGTGTTCCATCAGCCAGTCTTCAAACCGTATGAAGGCTTCCACGTAGTGTATGATATTGGTGCTCTTGTCCATTTTTTCGATAGCGGCGGCCAGCTTTACCAGATCGTCGGCTATCTTCTTTCTTTTCAGGTACTCGTCCGGATTTTCAATGGCGTCATTGACAATGGAGAGGATCTTCTGCGTGATCTCCTCGCGTGTCATGCCATAGCATGCCTTGAGCTCTTTCCATCCCTCCTGGTTGATCCATCGGGAGAGTGTCTGCCGCGCTACTGCGGTAAGTTCGAGGATGCGTTCTACAGGGACGCCCTTCAGGTAGAGTGCCTTCGCCGTTTCTTTGGATTTATGTTCCGTTCTTGCCATACCGGTCGTTTAAAATTTGAGACAAAGATGCGCATCCCCGGGGCGGATAGAAAAAAATGACGTAGCGGTTGCATACAATGACGTACGGGCTGCACAGTTGCAGGAAAAGGTTGCATAGTTTTTTTGAAGAGCTTTCTCTCCGGTATAAGTTTGTGACAAAAAACAGATGCAATGGGCGAGAGAATCCGAATATCGAATGAGACATTGAACCAGTATGGTACGTGGGTAAAGACAGATGGTGTCGACCTGTCACAGTACGAGCGCAATCCTATTCTTTTGTGGATGCACCAGAGAGGTGTCATCATCGGAATGATAAAGGACATACGCAGGGAGAACGGTGAGATTACCGGTGAGCCTTATTTCGATGAGGTTCGTGAAGAGTCGAAGCTGGCCAAGCAGCAGTGGGAAAAAGGCACACTGCGGATGGGATCACCCCATTTTGAAATACTGGAAATGTCCGAAGATCCGGCGCTGCTCAAACCCGGGCAGACCTGTCCGACCGTTACCAAGTCCCGCCTGGTGGAATACAGCATGGTGGACATCGGCGGCAATGACGACAATCTTCGCCTGGTCTATGAAGGAAAGGAACTCAAACTCAGCAGGCAGGAGGGTGCGCACAGTCTTCCGCTGCTGAAAAACAATAATCATCCAAAAACATTACCTCAAATGAATGAAGAATTGAAAGCAGTCGCCCTGATGCTGGGCCTCACGGATGCCGCAACGCTGACAGACGTGCAGAAAAAGATCAATGTGGTTCTGGAATATCAGAACGCTAATGCCCGGCTCATCTCCGAGAAGGATAACCTGCAGAAAGAGCTGGACAAGTTGAAGCTCGCGGGTGTCACTACGCTGGTGGATACCGCCATTGCCGAAGGCAAGATCGGTGCCGACAAGAAAGAACATTTCATCACGCTGGGCAAGACGGTAGGAGCCGAATCTCTCAAACTCACCTTTGATGCGATGAACGCGGCCGTGCGTCCCACAGCCATCCTTGCGGGAGGAAAGACGTCTTCCGCCGCTTCCGCAGGCGTCTACGAGAAATGGGAGGATGTACCGGAAGCAGAACTCAAACTGATGCGTTCTGGCGACCCAGAACAGTACAAGCGCCTGTATAAGAAACAGTTTGGAGTGGACTGTCCGCAGCTTGTTTAACCAATAACAATATTAAAAAAAATGAAAAAGAAAAATGTCTTGAAATTTCTGACCGGAACGATGTTTAACGTTGTGATGGGAATTATTCTGGCTTCCATCGTTGGAATCAATCCGGCCTATGGCGCCATATCGGGAGTCGTTATTCCGATGGCCCTTACAAACTTTACACCGGTAGCTGCCGCACTGGAAGGTGTATATACTGAAGTATGGACCGGTGAACTGGTGCGACAGATGGATGCGGGACTGACCGCTTCCTTTCTGGACGGTATCCCTGATTATTCGGCAAAAGTCAACAATGAGATTATCCACCTGGTAGATGTGGGTGGCGATCCTGATGTACTGGTAAATAATACGACTTATCCGATACCGGTTCAGGATCTGGTAGAAGGTGACATCCCTATCGGGCTGGACAAGTTCCAGACAAAGGCTACTCGTGTAACGGATGACCAGCTCTATGCGATCTCTTACGACAAGCTCTCACTGGATATCCAGCGTCATGGAACCGCCATCGACCGTATCCGTTATAAGAAAGCTGCGCATGCGCTGGCTCCATATAGCCATACTGCCAAGACTCCGGTGATCCCTACCAGTGGAGAGGCGGATGCTGCCGGAAGAAAGAAAATGACCCTCAAGGACATTATTGCCCTTAAGCGTGCGCTCGACAATGCGGAGGTACCTGAAGACGGACGTCGCCTGGTGCTCTGCCCGGATCATGTGAACGACCTGCTTGAACAGGACCAGTCGTTCAAGGACAAGTATTACAACTATACCAGCGGCAAGCTGCTTAATATGTTCGGCTTCCAGATCTATACGTTCATCAACTGCCCGTATTTTACCAAAGAGGGAGTCAAGGTACCGTATACTCAGGCACCGGCCGAAACCGACATGAAGGCATCCTTTGTGTTCTATGTACCCCGCATGTTCCGTGCGCAAGGTTCTACGAAGATGTACTACAGCGAAGCTGCGACCAATCCGACCGCTCAGGAGAGCCTGGTAAACTTCCGCCATTACTATATCGTGCTGCCGAAGAAACAGGAAGCGATTGGAGCCATCTATTCGTGGGATGGAACTACAGCACAGAGCAAAGAACAGACAGCACCCGCAGAAAAACGCTGGGCTCAAGTAAGACGTGAAGCAGCTGCCGCTAAAGCAGCCGAGGCAAGGGAAGAAGGTGGGCAACCATCGGAATCCGAGGAAGAAGAAGCCGTGTAATCACCTCTCATTGATTCGTCATGGACTGGAGTACCGTACTTACCCTTTTGCAGGACTGGTTTGCTCCTACAGGGATAGTCGTCATGGCCATCGGATGGTGGCGTGACCGCAGGCTGACGAAGGTCCGTGCGGTCAAGGAAGATGAAGGCGTGTATCACCAGCTGTATGACGACCTGTCCTCGACAACTCTGGAATTAAGTGATCAAATAAGAAAAGTCAATGGAAAGATCATCGTTCTCGAACAGGCGCTACGTAAGTGCCATCAGTGCAGGTATGTTGAGTATTGTCCTGCTGTTATCTTCCTGCGCAGCAAGCAGGGAGAGCCGGACAGCCATCCGCTCGGGGTCTCTTCAGCGGAGCGAAACCGAGGTAATCACCTCCGTGCGGGACCCGATGAGGATGGCGAGCCTGACACTGGAACCCGAGCGCATGAAGATGATCGCAAGCCTCCCTGAAGGTATAGGTGTGCAAAAAAAAGGAAACGGTCTGGATCTCAGGATCGAGTCAGACGGAGAAGGCGGCCTGATGGTCACGGCACAGGCTGAAGGGAAAGAGCAGATCACCATAGAGAGGAGTCTTACGGAAAATCAGGAAGTCGCTGACACGCTGAAGGAAGAAATAACACCTGAACCCTCCTTTTGGGAGCGAGCAAAGATAAAGGTCATAGGAGTATGCCTTGCATGCCTGCTCCTTTTAATAGGATCCAGGTGGCTTAAAAGCAAATTAAAGAACAATTTAAAATCAGATTGATATGGAGAATACTGGAGCTATCTATGGAGTAAGCTCGCTTAAATATAATGGATCGGCACTTGGTCTGATTTCCGAGGACGGCATGCAGCCGGGCGGAGATTCCCCAACCAAGAACCGTATCTGGGCGGCACAGAAACGCAATGCGCCGTTTGCCGTGATCAAGGGTACTCCCGGAACCAAGATGTGGACGTTTACCCTGATTGAGCTGCTGGCCGAAAACATGGTGCAGGTCATGGGCGGAACGGCTGATGGACAGGGCAACTATACCCCTCCGACCGAGGACAAGGATGTTCAGGGTGTGTTTGACATCGGATGTACCACCGGACATACCATCCGCATCTATAACGGGCTGCTTACCTGCAACTTTGCCAACGGCATCAACTTTAGCAATGTACTGGGTATCTCGTGCGAGCTGGAGATGCAGGAGGCGGGTGAAGGCAAGCCTGCCTACAAGATCTTTGCACCCGGTGAAGTACCGCCGTCAAGTGAACTGCCTGATCAGGGATCGTAATGGATAACAAAGCTACACAGCGCCAGGCAGCTGAAATGCTGCTTGACGTTGGCATCCGCATACCGGTGATACCCCGAAGAATCTTTGGCAAACGGAAGAGAAAGTCATCCCTTGTCATGCACCGTCCACCGGCAGGAGCGATCATTAGGATTGCCCTTCGCTACCTGAAACTGGGCGTTACACCGGAAGAGATCAAGGAAATGGAGTATGATGCCCGTCTTAAGTTTATCGCGGAGAAGGGAAAGGCTGTCAGTGAGATCGTTGCCCTGTCTATTTGCACGGGATTTCTCACCGGATGGCTGTTTGTAAAGCCCGTTGCCTGGTATCTTAGATGGCGCGTACATCCTGCCATGCTTACAGCAGCGTTGATACAGCTGCTATCGGGCATAAACGTAAAGGCTTTTTGCAATACTATTCCATTGGCAGCCAGGGCGGCAAAGCTGCTCGAACCAATCGGAAGCCACAAAGAGAGGATGAGTTAAAGGGTCGTAATGAAGGTCCACATAGCATTCTCGGTATCATCGCTCAGTCTATGGAGCGGTTCGGATGTTCGAAGCATTACATTCTCTGGAAGATCAGCTATGCGGAGCTGCTGGTAATGAACATGGATGTCAGCCGGTATATCTCAAAGGAGGAGCTTATCGAAAGGGAAAAGAACCGTCGTCCGGAGACTTTTACTACAGAATATTTTCAAACAAGATTAGGAGGATAAATGGAACCCGTCAGACTGGAAATACTGCTTGATGACAAGACGCTCAAAGGGATGCGCTCGGTGGAGGGCAACCTAGGCGATATGGGCAAGTATACCCAGGCCGTGATAGCACAACTGGAATCTCAGCTCAAAGACCTGCAGAATCAGTTCAAGCAGGCTATGGCATCAGGCACAAACTCCGATGCGCAGATGGCGGATATTCAGGCTCTTACTGGTGTTATTGAGCAGTTAAAGGCTGAACTAAAGGAGCTGGAGGCACAAAAGAAAAAGACAAGTTCTACGCCTATCTTAGGTGACGATCCTGCTCCCAAGCTCAACAATGTGAAGATGAGCATGCAGCAGATTGCCCGTGAGCTGCCTGCCCTCGCCATGGGGCCGCAGATGTTCTTCTTGGCTATCTCCAACAACATCCCCATGTTTACCGATGCACTGGCATCGGCACGAAAGGAATACGAAGCTCTGACTGCCGCAGGAAAGAAAGCCACTCCTGTATGGAAACAGGTACTCTCTTCCCTGTTCTCCTGGCAGACGGCAATGGCTGCGGCAATTACGCTGACTGTCGTATACGGAAAGGAGATCGGGAATTTTATTAAATCGATGATGTCTGCCGGCAAGGCAAGCATCAGCCTTGCGGATGCACAAAAGAAAATAAATGATTCTTTTACAAGCGGATCGAGCAAGGTGGGTGATCAGATAGCTAAAATCAGATCCCTTCAGGAGCAATGGGATCATTTGGGAAACAACCTTAAGGAAAAGAGAGAATTTATCAAGGATAATGCTGATGAGTTCAGGAAGCTGGATGTTGCTATCAAGGATGTTGATGATGCGGAGAACCTGCTTGTCAAAAATACTCCGGCATTTATTGAAGCAATGGCACTCAGAGCCCAAGCTGCCGCAGCACAGGAACTGGCGGCAAAGGAATATGCCCGTATGCTCTCTGCTCAGGCAGATCAAAAGAATGCGGGGAAAGCCAATGTGTTTCAGGCTTTGTATAGAGGATTGTTTGAAGTTGTCGCCAATAAAGGAGGTAAAAAAGAGAAGGATTATTTTACTGCTCAGATAAATCAGGCCAAGGAAGCCGGAGATGTATACACAGAATTGGGTGTAAAAGCCGAAGAAGCTGCAAAAAAAATACTTAAAGCTGCCGGTATCGATGACTATGAAAAAAAGGACACCGGCAAATCCGCCCGCGACTACCAGGATGAACTTGCCGACGCACGTATAAAGGCACAGCAGAAGCTGGAAGCCGCCCGCATCGCTGTGATGAAGGACGGAATCGAAAAGAGACAAAAACTAGCCAAACAGGAACTGGAAGAAACTCTTGCCGGGATCAACAAGCAGGAACGTGATACGCTCAAGAAAATGGAGGAAGCCGAGAAGAAGCGTGGTGTCAAGTCTACTCCTGAAGAGAAAAAGGCGGTAAAAACGAATGCTCAGCAGCAGCGTCTTGTTGCCTATCAGCAATACGCAAAGGATCTTTACGCAATTGACAAGGAGTTTCAGGATAAGGATCTCAAGTCCTGGATTGAATATAACAAGGAATACGGCACCTATCAGCAGAAGCGTACTGCGATCATGAAGGAGTATGCCCTGAAGTCCTCCCAGGAGGGACTCAGTGAGGATGATAAGAAGCTGCTGGCCAAGCAGCGTGACGAAGCATTGTCCGCTCTTGATTTTACAGAGCTCAAGAACGTCATCAATTGGGATGTTGTCTTCGGTAATTTGGAACGTGTGACTAAGCAGGAACTCCAGAAAGTAAAGAAACAAATCGTCTCTTTTCGTAACAGCCCGGAGTTCAAAAAGAACGCTACTCCCGAACAGATCAAGGTTATCGAGGAAGCCCTTGGTAAAATCGACGAGGAGGTCATCAACAAAGGCGGATTGTTCGGCAACCTGACCGAGTCCATACGCGACTACTCCGAAGCGGTCGGTGAACTGACCGAGGCGCAGAAGGCTTATGACGAAGCGGTAAGGAAATACGGAGAAGACAGCGCGGAAGCTGAGACTGCCCGCACAAATAAGAACAAGGCGGAAGCCAAGGTCCGCAATACGGAGGGGAACCTGGAGACCTCAAAGGATAAGGCTGTTAAAAATCTGACAACCGTCGCTGATGCAATGAACCAGCTCGGAGATGCGGATATGAGTCTGGCATCTTTTGGTAGTGCTGTTGGGTCTCTGGTTGATGTGTTATCTGAGTCCGGTAGCAAAATTGGAGGAATCATAGCCGCTGTTTTGGCTATTTTTGATCAGATAGCAGAGAAGGGATTGGTCAATTTTGCCGGAGACATTGTAAAGTCCTTGGGTAATGCAGCTGCGAGAATGTGGGGCGGCCTTGCCAATGTGCTGACCCTGGGTAAGTTTAATATTGGCGGTGCTGACTACTCCGACTACAACGAGATGGTCGACAAGTACAACAAGTTGAACGAAATATGGGATGAGCTGATCGATAAAAAGAAAGAATATATTGAGATGGCTTACGGATCGGAAGCGGCAAAGGTTGGTCAGGAGACCCTTGATCTTGCCCAGAAAAGCCTTGAAACCTACAAGCGGCTGGGTAAGGAACGGCTAAACTCGGGAGCTTCTACCGGCTCACACTCTATCGGTGTACGCATCCGCAACAGTATGAGCCAGTACGAATGGGATCAGTGGGATGAATTTGCCCGCTCCATCGGTATGGACCCGAATGATATCGGTTACCGGATGAATGAAATCTTCAGCCTGACCGCTGACCAGCTCGAACGGCTGAAAGAAATGGCTCCCGACTTCTGGGCAAAACTCACTGCGGATGAGTCTGTAGCGGAATACCTGGATAAGATCATCGAAGGCGGGGAACGTATCGAGGAGATCCAGCAGCAGATACAGGAGCAGCTGACACAGGTATCCTTTGACAGCATGCGTGATGCCTTCTACGACACGCTCCTTGACATGGAGAGTGACTCCCAGGATTTCGCGGATGATTTTAGTGCATACCTGCAGAAGGCGATCCTGATGACCAACCTGACGGATGCCTACGACAAGCGTCTGCAGGATTGGTACGATAAGTTCGCAGACTACAACAAGGAAGGTGGGATAAATACCGACGAGTATAAGGAACTGCAAGAAGAATGGAACAAGATTGTCGAGGATGCGCTTGGCGAGCGTGATGCTCTGAAAGATATATTTGGATGGACTTCCTCCTCTTCCTCCACGCAGGAAGGAAGGGCCGGAACCATTACCTCGATGACGGAGGAGACCGCCGGCCGTCTGGAAGGAATCGGTAATGCCATGCTCGATCATGTGATCAATATCGACAACCTGATCTCCTCTACTCTTGAGATGATGGCAACAGCGATCAGCCGGATAGCGGAGAACTCGGAGTATCTCAAGCATCTTGAAACGATAGACGAAGGCATCATGGACCTGCGTCGTGGTGTAAAAATGAAAGGATAGGATTATGAAAGTAGAAGAAGGACTCTTTTATATCAACGATATCGATATGGCCACATACGGCTGTTTTCTCTGGGAGGAAAACGCGGGCAATCATACCAATTATGACTCCCTGATGAAACCGCCCAAGATGAAGGAGTATACCTCCGTCAGCTATCGTGAACTTGATGGGGAGGAATTGCCCGAAACATTGCTTCCCCGATACGAGGCGCGGGATCTTACCTTGAAGATGGCTATCGTGGCAGATACAAGAACCGGGTGGTTCGGATACTATAATGCCGTAATGGCTTTACTAAAGTCGGGATGGCTAAAAATAAATGTGCCTGAGATTGGCAGGGTCATGAAGGCTTATATGAAGGAATACTCTAAATACAGCCACCTTACCAGTCTGGCTAGTACCGGTCAGCAGATCGCCGGATTTACGGTAACGCTGCGCGAACCGAAACCTTTTTCAAATGAAGATTAAAAACGATTTAAATTGCCTGTAAATGGAACTTGTCATCTACGATAGAGAAGGAAACTTTAAAAAGAAGGTAAGTCCTGATTCCTCTTCCCGCTGGTCGGAGGAAGTGGCTACCGAATTCATGGTGAGTGTCAACTTTACCACCTGGGAGTTCTTTGTCCTGTCAGTGGGTGATTACATCGAAGTAGGCGGCAAACGGTTCTCTGTTAAAAAGGAGTACCGCCCGAAAAAGACCAACACACAGAAATATACCTATAACATCAGCTTCTATGGTCGCGAGCATGACATGCAGGACCTGCTCTTCTGCCGTCTCAACCAGGGAAGTGATGATCTTGAATCCGTATTTGCCTACGACGGTACACCGATGGAGTACCTCCAGAAGCTGGTGGACAACATGAATCGGAATACCGACGGTGTGACATGGAGAGTCGGTGAAGCTATTACCGCCAACCGGCAGACGATCAACTTTAACGGTCTGTATTGCTGGGATGCCGCCGCTGAAATCGCTCAGGCATTTGAAACGGAATGGTGGCTGGACGGAGAGTATCTGAACCTGAGCAAATGTGAGCGGGGTGAACGTGTCACGCTCGGCTACATGAAGGGTCTCAAGACCGGTCTTACACAAAGCGAGAACTCGGATTCCATCAAGTGGTTCACCCGTCTGATACCGGTTGGAAGCACAAAAAATATTGATTCGTCGAAGTACGGATTTACACATCTTCAGCTGCCTTCCCGTGCTACGTACATAGATCTTAATACTCAGTTGGGACTGAAAGAACACAGAGAAGAAAGTGCCTTCAGTGATATCTTTCCACACCGGCTGGGTACCGTATCTTCCGTCCGCTCTGAAGAGAAAACGAACGAGGAGACAGGAGAATATACCGTATACTATGTCAAGGATAACGCGCTGCCCTTTAATCCGGATGATTATATGATCGGTGGAGAGGTGATACTTATCACTTTTAAAAGCGGTGATCTTGAGGGCAGGGAGTTCGAATGCAACTGGCATAACGATACAAAAGAGTTTGAGATCATCAATACCTATCCGGATGAAGATACCCAGATACCGGGAGGAAATCTCATTCCGAAGGCGGGCGATACCTATATACTGACCAATATCCGCATGCCGGATGAGTATTATCCGATAGCCGAGCAGCAGTTTGAGCAGGCTGTTGAAAACTACTTGAAAGAGTACAGCCGTGACATCTCGATCTACTCCTCTGATACGGATTATATCTATGTAGACAAAAATGAGATACCGCTGCTGCTCGGACAAAGAGTAAAACTGGAGGATGAGCAGTACTTTGCGGAAGGATACCTGGATACCCGCATCACGCGTGTGGAGAGGAAGCTCACGAATCTCTCCGAGGCATCGGTTAGCTGCTCGGCTGCGGTCAGCAGTTCATGGAAGTCATCCATAGAATCTTCGCTGGATAACCTGCAGTATGTGCTGGCAAGCCAGACGGAAAAGACCTCCTTGTTTGATATCATCAAGGTAGGAGACGGCAAGCAGCCTTCGGACTATAACGTATTTTCCGCGCTGAAATCCTTGTCAACACTCCTGCGTAAGGACCAAGCCGACTCCACCAACTTCCTCGTCCGCTTTCTGGGTGGCCTGGAAGTGGGCAAGGCCATCGATTCTCTTATTGCCGGCAGTGGTATCATCATGGATAAGAACGGTCGCATCCAGGCCAGCAGCCTTGAACTGCGTAATTCGTTGACGGTCCTTGAGCTGATCTTCAACCGTCTTTCCGCCCAGGAAGGCGACTATCCATATTCCGAATCGGGCTTGATCGAGAGTATCGAAGAACTCTCCGAAGGCACCTATCGTCTGCTTCTTCGCAAGCGTCACGATACGGACTTCAACGCATTCGCTGTAAACGACATCATCTACGGTTCTGTCAATGATCTCCTGTCCGGAGGCGGCAGCTATCGTACCTCCTGGATGCGTGTTATAGAGACCAATACGACGGATAACTATATCGATGTGGTGATGTATCCGGATTCCGAGGTTCCGGGCGGCAAGAATTACCCGCCCGAGGAGCTGATGGCCATCACCCGTAGGGGTAACACCACAGACGAAGACCGTCAGGGATACTGGTATATCTCCTCTTACGAGAAATGTATCTGTATGCTCGATGGTGTGACCAAGCCGATCCTGGAAGAGAGCAATTACTCTATCCTGATAGGCAGGATGAAGAATCTTTCGATCTTCGATAACCTGCCCATCAACTACCGGCAGAGCTATATCTATTGTCGGGGTCTCATCCGTCAGGATGACATCCGCGTTGATGTAGAAGGAAAACCGGTCTACGAACTGGTGGACAGGGGTATCTGGCAGGAGGGTGAGAAATACTACTTCGAGGCAAGGAACGAAGTGACCGGGCGTAATGAGATCAGTACCGTCTACCATCGTGGCAGCAAGTGGCAATGCCTGAAGACGGGCACCCTGCTTGAACCGAAATGGAACTCCACCGACTGGGCGTTCCTGGAAGGCAATGGCGAGTTCTCCATTGACTTTGAAAGCAGCAATGGCTTCAGCTTCTTCTACGGGCTGATAGATACGGTGATAGAGGCTAAGTTTTACCACGGGACAGTCGACATAACCGAGGATGTGATGAACACTGCCGGTACGCAGATCACCTGGAGCAGGGATTCGGGAATACCGGCTGAGGATAATTCCTGGTCGCCTGTCTTCGTGGACGGACAAAAGAACAAGGTTCACCTTATTTCCTCGGATATGGGATCTGAGTGGCTGAACGCCCGTTCGGTGACTTTCCGGGTAGAAGCCATTATCCCGCTGGGCGAGGAGAATTATTTGCGGGAATCAGAAGATTTATCATTTAACTTATAATCATATGCAACAGAAAAGAGTAATCAACATCCAGGTCAAGCCGTTGAACGCCAGTTCCGGCATGAAGATTGTAGGTGACGGCTCCTTCCAGCAGAAGTACAGCCGTGACGACAATGCTTTTTATCCTTCGTACTCTGCGATCCTTCCGCTCGTTGTAACGGTAGCGGTGAATCTTCAGGACCCTGACGGAGTGATCACCGAGGGTCCCGCTACGCTCGACCGTATCGACTGGTATCTGGGCGAATACAAGCCTGCCAACAAGATAGCGGAAGGAAATTCCGATTACGAGATATCCACTTCCGAGGATGGTATCCCGGTTCTGAAAGTAAAGCGTAACACACCGGTTGACGAGCCCTTCCTGCTGATCGGCGAGGCGTTCTACACCAATCCCAAGACCAACCGCCAGGAATCGCGTATCGAGCAGCAGCTGCTCAGCACCATCTACTATGAAGCCTCACTGCTTTCATTGATGGCCGACTCCCCGACGGAGGTTATCGTAGATCCAACGAAGGTGGATGACAGTGATTCCGCCAACTGGCAGGTACAGGTAAAGGCTGTACTCAAAAGCGGTGAGATAAGACTCTCCGAAAACAACGCCGTATACTGGTGGTATGTCAAGGATGGGCAGTATACCCGTCCGGTTACTACTTCAGATACCTGGCTGGTTACCACGCCTAACGCTGACGGAACCTTCCCCCGCACACTTGTGGTGGACGCTTCCCGTTTCAAGAATATCAAGCTGGAATGCCGTGCCGCCTACAAGGGAGAGGCAGATCCGGCACCGGCATCGCCGACCAATGCTGCCCTGATGGTGCAGTATAATATCCGTGTGGATCTTCCTGTTTTCCAGAATGCCAAGCAGGTACCGATTGCCGGAGCTTACATAACGATCAATGACATCGGGACAGAGAAACTGATCAAGTCCCGTTGCGAGATTACTGCCGGTGGGCGTGTGATCGAGAATCCGGAGAAGTACTACAATATCACATGGAAAGCGACCAATGCCGATGGTACGTCTTCCATCATCGGGTATGGCGAGTATATCGAAACGACCGTCAAGGCGTTGGGTATCACCTATACGAATCCGGTAGTACTGGAACCGTCCGTCATGCCCAAGATCGGCTCATGGAATGTTGAAGGAAGCGTATACAATGGCATTGGTGCTACGCCTGCTTTCCAGTTCGGAGTGAATCAGATTGCGGACAAGCTGGGTGCTTATCTGGTAAAATGCGAAGATGGAGTAAATGTGGAAATCATCGGAAAGCTCAAGAACAACAACTGGATGCGATTCGAGGATGGTACGCTTGCGCCGACTACCGTCAACTCAGCTGAAGAAGACAAGGGATATAACATTATGTATGGCTGGACACAGACAATCCATACGATTGAGAATGCCAAAGTTGGAGATGAAGTGGTTGCCTTGTTCGGTGAGGAACCGTTCGAGTATAATGGTGAACAGTCTGTTCCCATTCCTCCGACCCTGATCTGTCCGGGCCTTCCTGCCGTGGTTAATGGTAAGTTCCGTTCCATGTATTTTGCATATCGCGCCGGAGAAGGTGGTAGTAACGGATATCTGGGTATCACTGCATTCAACAAAGCAGACAGAACCTATCCGAGAACTGTTCTCAGTCAGTTTACGACCAATGACTATGCTGTAGCTCATAATGCGGATAAAAACAAGACTATTCCGTTTGCTCCGCTTATGGACTGGCATCTTCTGAATATCACCAATGCGCTGATAAACAAGTTTGGAACGGTTTATCTGCATGATCCGGAAAAGTTTGGAGCGGGGATTTCAAGTAATACCCCTTATATATCAGGTCCTATTGTTAGACGTGCAACCGGGATGACATATAGGATGAATTCAGAAGATGCATTTATATATCAGAAACTTTCCGAGATACCCTCTTTTTATCTTGATGCAGACGGGACAAAGAAAAATTGGTCAGAAATCATTTCTAAGTATTATCCCCGCATGGAATGTATGGAAATCCAAATGGCACTTTCACGTGCGGCAGAAGATAATGTAGAACCAGGTGTGATTTTTGAATTTAATGGTGCAAATTATATATATTATAATATACCGGGCACAAAAACACTTCTTGAAGGGGAAATGAATGCCATATTAACAAAAGAGGTAGCAATTAGAAATACGTCTGCTTACGACGCATCAGGAAATCCTATAAGTATTTCAGTAATTTACGCTCGCCTTCAAACCTCCGCAGTCTACGGCATGGACCTCGTCTCCGCCGACGTTCTCCAGTATGCAGGAGCAGGCATCGAAAAGGTCATGGAGATCGAAGACGCAACTTCCGGAGGCTCCACCAATCCGATCAAGTGCTATCTCTGCCGTGAACAAGATAAGCTGACATTAAACAAGGACTATGTCAAAGATGCCGGGGAATTATTCGACTTCCAGGAGAGTCCTGATTACACTTATATCGGAACCCTTCCTTCAGGTAGTGGGTACTTTACGGATCTGATACGTGGAACCAGGCTGGGGACTTTAAAGAAAGGATCGCTAGCAGATAATACCGCATACATAGACCGTAGTAACTATACAAGCCAGGCGGTAGGTAAGGTTGTCCGTCTTGGACACAGGGTGCGTGGTTACGGCACTTCGTCGGCTGCTTCCGCTCGTTACGTGTATGCGACCCACCAGCTGTCGTCTGCGAATGCGTACTACGCTGGCGGCTTCCAGGTGCGCTTACCCGAAGGGACGGTGAGTGCAACGTCGCATAACGACAGTGACGAAAGCGCAGCCGAGAGTGAGTGAAACGAACGTGCGGGGGAGGCTTGTCCTCCCCATCTAAAGATATAAGGTTTTCCGCGTAGCGTGGTAACGGCAATTCGTCGAATGCTTCCGCTCGTTACGTGAATGCGAACAACCAGCTGTCGAATACGAATGCGAACTACGCTGGCGGCTTACAAATGATAATTTACGCGGAAACCTCGTCGGTAGTACGAAAAATCAAGGACAACCTCTGTGTACGAGGAGGCAGGGGAATGGGCTGGTAGATATCCGAAGGCCCGTTAATAATGGCTTCCACTTGGATAAGGAAGATGAAAAGAAAAGGAAATGTAATGAGCCGCATGACTCCTGAGCTGGTACATCAGGCAGTGATCAATGCTTCACGAAAGCATATGTGTAAAAACGAGGTAATTGAATTTTTACAGGATAAAGAAAATGAATACAGCGTATACAGACAGCTCCTAAAAGGAGAAAGTATTGACGTGGAATACAGATATAAGGATGTTGTATCTGTTAACGGAAAGAAACGGATCGTTGCTATCAGCTCCTTTCGAAGCAGGGTGATTATGCATACGCTTATGCTGTTGATCAAGAAAGAGTATGCTGCAAGATTATCTGACGACTGTTACAACTGCATAAAAGGGCGGGGAATCAATGCAAGTAGAAAACGGTACGACCCTGTCAGGCAGATCAAAAGGATTATTGGAAGGTATCGCCCGTGGGGATATTTGCAGCTGGACATCCGCAAATGCTATGAGTCGACACGCCCGGAGATCCTGTTCGCCCGTCACGAAGCGATCTGGAAGGATAAGCGAATACTGCGCTATCTGCAAAGAATTTCTTTCTGTGATATAGGGCTGCCGATTGGTACTCCTTCGTCTCCGATGAACCAGCATATCATGATGATGGCCTTCGACAGGTTTATCCGGCAGGATCTGAAGATCAGGCACTATGTAAGGTATGCGGATGATATCATCCTGTTCGGAGATAAGAATAAGCTCCATGAAGCAAAATGGCGCATAGCGAACTATCTCTGGTATAACCTTGGATACGAACTGAAGAAAGATGCGCATCCTACGCCTATGCGTAATGGAACGGATATTCTGGGATATGTATTTCGCTGCGGATATACAAGAGTTAGAAAGAGTATAAAAGAGAGAATGAAAAAATCATGGCGTAATCCTCGTTCCAGGTCTTCCTATTTGGGAATACTTAAAGGGGCTGACGCTAAAAATTTAAAAAGGAAACTGAATATGAAATTATCATTTCTGATAACAAATGAAACAAAGGTAAGACGCAGAATGGACTCGCCTTTGATTGACATTGCGGAATTAACAGGAAAGGTATTTGATATCCTGGATTTTGAAGTGCGTGAACCGGACAAGAAGAAGGGGAAAGCATGGATGCGTATGCAGGTCCGCTACGAGGATATGGGTGATGACGGGAAGCCGGTCGTAAAGACCCGGCTTGTAAAGGGATTCCATGTGGCTATCTGCGAGTTTCTGAAGAATATGACGCAGTATATCAACAAGACATCGGCCATCAGCGGAATGTCTTACGAAGAGACCTTTAAAAAGACGCTTCCGTTTGAGGATTGTGAGGTCGAGAATCGCAACGGATGGTGTATCAAGGGTACTCTGGAGATCGAAGAATAGTATTAACTTTTAAATAAATCAATTATGAATTACTTGTTGGTAAGCAAAGCGCAGCTGATAGAGAAAGGTATTTATACGGATGCGCAGGAACTGAGTGACGGACGTGCGGTGCTTAGTATCAATGCTCTGAAGGTGATCGGAACCGGACTGAAGGATGTCGAGATCATCACACAGGAAGCGTTGAACGCATTGTTGCTCGAAGAAAAAAAGAAAAGTAAAACGGTAAAGAAGTAAGGAGGAATAATTATGCCAAGAAAAATAAACGGAAGTTTTCAACTGTTCGCCCTGATGAACGGAGTGAACGTTCGCGCCAGAATGGGCATCATCAATGGTCCGCTACGCCAGGAATACAAGAAAGGAACCAGTATCTGTACTCCTGACTGGGAGACATCGGCCAACAAACCTCTTATCTATGCGCATCTTAACCGGGATGATAACGGAGTGGTTCTGATCCCGACTACCGTAGATCTGTTCTACAATGGTGCGCAGATTGCCTTCGGAGAGGATGGACTGAGTACCACCGGAGCTCTGGCCGGTGTGTTTAAAAAGTCTACAAAAACGATAAACATCGGAGGCCGTGACTATCCGAACATGATCGTCTTCGAAATCGTAAAGAACATCGTACCGGTATCCAACTATGATAACGATACGATCCTTCTCAAGGGAACAACCGAGGTCGGCGGTCAGACTCTGGCCTTTGACGGAATCTCTGAAACGGTTGAGATTGTTGAGACGGTAGGCAGCTCTACCACTCTTTACCTGGATGGTGATACGGATGTCACTACAGAGTCTCCGACAGCCACACTCAATGCCCATGTGCTCGTAGATGGTATTACCCCATCCGATCTTTCCGCATATACGGCGAAGTGGTACAAGGTAAGCGGAGAAACTGCTACGCTGGTAACTACAGGCGCATGGTCTCTGACGGTAAACGCATCCGATATCGACGGTACGACTACCTACCGGTGTGACTTGTTGCAAAAAGACGGTTCTACGGTTATCAGTAGCGCATACATTAATGTTACCGACTATACCGATCCCTACCGGGTAAACCTCTATGTAGACGGAATTACAGGGGAACAGATCAAGGAGGGTGAAACGGCGATCTACACCGCTAAGGTAGAGAAAGATGACGGTACGGAAGATACCACCGCTCAGACTACCTTCACTGTTACGGATAACTCAGGATCGGTTATATCCTCTCTTTCCGGCGTAAAGAAAACGATCAGCGTAACATTCCAGGATGTGATGAACGCCGGTGGTGGTATCTCCGGCTATGTTAGTGCAACGATAACGGCATAAGATAATGGCAAAGAAACTGTCTTCCGCTTCATTCAGAGTAAGCGTCGCTCCTGAGTCCGGAGCTGACGCTACCACCTACTGGCTCGTTCCTTCCGTGACACAGGTTAAGAGGAAGGAGGACGGGACGCATCTGCCCGAATATGTCTCCTGTGAAAGCAGGGCTAAATCCGGAGAGGATACTCCCGTGTCGGGAATAGGAACCATCAAGTTTGTGCTGACCTACCAGACGGGCGGTACATCGTCTGAATTCATTTATTCCTCCCGTGTCATCGTGACATCCGATATGGCAGCGATCTCTTTCAAGCTCTATGTCGGTGGTGTGCAGATGGACGAGAAGACGGTTCTTGTTGTTGATGACGGACAGAATGGCGAGCCGGGTAAGCCTGGTGATCCGGGTGATCCTGGCACACCGGGAAAAGACGGTACTTTCTTGAAACAGATATTTACCCAGGCGGATACACGTCCGGATGCTCCGACAGGAAGCTCCATCCCGTCAGGATGGTCTGAATATCCGGAATTCGGCGTGCTGACCATTCGTGGGTATGAGGGAGAATATTATCCCAATGGCGGATACAGACGCTCTCCCAAACTTACTGCGCATAGTACCTCGTATAGAGATCGTATACTCTTTTCCACGACTAATGCCAATCAGATGATCACTCTTCGTGTGATCGTCTCAAGCGAGACGTATGATTACGCGTATATTGGGACACCCGATACTACCCTAAATACCTCAAACTATTTCGACAGGATGTCGGGAGAAAACGACCGGCTTATCTCTCAGGCCGTATCACAACCAGGAGATCACTATATAGAGATTCTGTATGTAAAGGACAGCTCGGTAAGCCAGGGTGAGGATATGGTCAAGTATAAGGTCGTACACAGCGATACGGTGTGGGTATCTTCCGCACAGGCTACCTATGACAAGGATTATGAGAAATGGGTATACGGAACCTGGTCCCGTCCTTCTAAGTATTTGGCGGATACACCTGATATGGAATATATCTTCCGTCGGGAAGAAAGTTCCTTTACTCCGGAGTCTGATCCGTTTGTAAAAGGCTTCATTCCTCTTCCTTTCGCGTCCGATGAGAATTATCTGGGTGATTTTCTTTCGTCCGATGCGCAGGTGGTGGATGCCATTTATAAGAACGGAGAAGACTATTATAGATGTATCCAGGCAAGATCAGCCAACTCGGGAATCCTGATCACTAATGAGGATTACTTCAGGTATCTTGTACCTTTTACTAATGATCCTTTAGGGGTGACCGAAGAGTATCCGAGAGAGTACATGTCCTTCCGAAAAAAAGAAAATGGCAAATGGGGAGCTTACTCTGAACCGAAGCTGCATGCCAACTACGCCAAGGGAGAGGATGGTCTTCCCGGACCGGCCGGTGAAAGAGGAAGGATGCCATTCCCGGCTGGATTCTGGAGCGCGGATATCGAGTATACGGCAACTGAGGATATTACACCGATTGTCTATTACGAGGCAGGATCAACCTACTATGTGATGCGGAAGACAGCAACCATCATCGGTGTAAATCCGATGGAGGATTACCGGGATAATCCTACTACGTCATACTGGATACCTTTTGAGAATTACAAGGCGATATTCACAGAGATCCTAATGGCGAATTTTGCCAAGCTAGCCAGCGCGGTGTTTTACGGTGATTATATGTTCTCCCAGTATGGAAAGGATGCCGACGGCAATGATACATCCAACTACGGACTGTTTGATCCGACGAAACTTGGTCAGAGTGATTGTCCGTTTACGCCTAATATGCTCCTGAACTTGTTGCTGGGTAAGTTCATGGGACTGGATGTGGATATTCAGGGAGGGAAGATCGGAGACCTTGTGATAAACGGGAATAAGTTGAGTTCCGATAACCTTTCTTCCGGAATAGAAATCGGAAGCGGATCAGAGGGAGAAGGTGGTTCCGGTAGATTTTTACGATTAGGAGGAGGATATAACGTTCCTTTGATTGGGATCAGGCTTGACCGTCAGAATCCTCTCTCTAATGGTTATCGAGGGATAAATATCGAGAGTTATGGAGCTGGCAATGTTTGTCTAAGCTTGCTTGCCAATGCCGGAAGTAAGTTTGCTATAGATTCGGTAGGTCCTCATCATTTTTATCAGCGATCCGGCGAAGTGTGGGATGCTCCCGGTGTCCTGTGGGCAGGAAGGATTAGTGCCGATGGCACAATTGAGAGTTCCTGGGGAGATGGCTGTACTATTGACTCTCCTGTATATCACGGACAAGCTGGGCTCTACGCTTTTAATCATGATCTTAATCATACACAGTATTTTGTCATGGTAACAGCTGTTCATGGTAACTGGAGTATTGGTGCGGATACGGATAAGTACACCCATCAGTTTACCGTCCGGACTTTCCATAAAGATCAGGGATATATAGACTCGCCATTTGAAGTTGCCGTTATAGGAAGAAACAGATTAAAAGAATATTAATGAAAAGAATAATAGATAAATATTTGGGCTGGCTGAAGGATAGTAACCGCCCAAAACATATCCTTTGTGGATTGCTGGTGTATGCTGCGATGATGGCTGTCTGCTTGATTATGGGTAATACTTTTGCTTCATCGGCTATAATATCATTGGTGGCAACTATTATTGCTGCTATGGCTGTTGACTACAAGGATAAACTATGGGGAGGAAAGTTTGACTGGCTGGATGTAGCAGCTACGGTGTTGCTGCCGGGAATGATCACTTCTTTGGTGGTGCTGATTTATATATTTTAAAATAAAGATCACCAGCTCGTCACGAGTTAGTGATCTAGTAAGCAATAGTGCTTTTTTAGTTATCGTAAACTATATAAAGTAGATTTAAGGTCGTTTTAATTTGCTTTTAAAACCGCCGACTCTCACGAGCTAGCGGTAGTGTTAATCTCTTTTATTTATAAAAGGAGCTTTTGCTCCTATGCTAAACTGATGCAAAGATAAACAAAACTGGTAAATAGGTGAAACCACCTTATTAAAATGCACATTTTGTTTTGTGTTAATAATATCAAATTCGGAACAAAATGTTTTGTGAAAGTGGAACAATTTGTTTTGCCGTTTATAAAATTCTCTACATAGTACACTTATCTGTTTGAGAGTATACTTATGTGGGAACTTGGGACTTTCAATATTGCCAACTTGCCCATAACTATTAATTCCCAAGAGGTCACTAACAAGAGCTTGTGTCATATTTTGATTCTGTCTCAACTCCTTAAAGATATTTATAATCTTTAGTTGATAATCTGTCTTCTTTACTTTCATACCCTTGCACTCATTTTGAGAGCAAAGTTCGAAAATAAAAAGGCCTTCTCCACTCTCATATTGAGAGTAATTTATTATCTTTGCGAAAATATTTAGAACTATGTACAGAAGAGAATATACTTCAGATTGGGATTTTAGGGATTCAAATACCAAAGAATATACGCATTGTTATCATAACTACCCTGCAATGATGATTCCGCAAATAGCAAGGAAGCTAATTTGCGACTATAGGCCTAATGATGCCCTTAATATGATATTAGATCCATATATGGGTTCGGGAACAACACTTGTTGAAGCGGCTATTAAAGGAATTAATTCAGTGGGAATAGATATTAATCCTTTGGCTCGTTTTATTGCAGAAGTCAAAATAACCAAATTTAATATCATTGAAATAGAAAAGTCATTCAATGATATATTAAAGAAAATAGATAGCTTTGAGATTAACGATTGGAAATATATTGAATCCGATTTTGATCACATCACAAAACATGACTATTGGTACAGTAAAGAGAATTTGATAAAACTAAAATATTTATCATCAATAATAGATAATTTAGAGTTTATTGAAACTAAATCATTTTTTAATCTTGCATTAGCAGAAATCATACGAGATGTTTCTTTTACTCGGAATGGAGAATTTAAACGTTATCGTATTGATGCTGAAAAAATCCCGACTTATAATCCAAATCCATTTACTTTAATCGTTGATAAAGTAAAACGAAATATTGATGGTCTAAATGATTTTTTGAAAGATACCTCAATATTCACGGCAAAAATATCGGACTGTAATAGTGTATATGAGATACCAAGTTCATTATTGACAAAAGATAGTGTTGATATGGTAGTAACTTCACCTCCTTATGGTGATAGTCGTACTACTGTTGCTTATGGGCAATTTTCAAGATGGGCAAGTGAGTGGTTTAAATTTCCCAATGCAAAAAACATAGATCGTACTCTTATGGGCGGCATTCCGAAAAAAATAGAATCGATAGATACATTTGCCTTAGCAAAGGAATTGGAATTGATAAAACAATCGGATGTAAAGCGCTATTATGAGGTTGTTACATTTTTAGATGAATATTCGCAGTCCATTAAGAATGTTGCTAATGTTGTCAGAAAAGGTGGAAGAGTTTGTTATGTCGTTGGAAATAGAACTGTGAAAGAGGTGCAAATTCCATTAGATTATTTTACTGCTGAAATATTTGAAAAATATGGCTTCAAGCATGAAATTACCTATGTGCGCTCCATACCTAACAAAAGAATGCCAAGTAAAACCAGTCCATCTAATAAAAAGGGTGCTAACGTCAGTACTATGACCGAAGAATATATTGTAATTATGACTAAGTTATAATAAGGAAAATAATAATACAGGTGCCCCAAATCTTCAGCTATCTATTGGAAAATTGGGGTATCTTGTTTCTAATCCTCTTTTTTAATCAGATGTTGCAACTTCGGATCATTCTTTATGCGATTGATTTTCTTCTTGTGTCTTGTCGTTCCCGCCCTCGTCCCTAAAATCTACGATTTGGGCAACTTCTTTTAATTGGCAGTTTCCTGTTTCACCTTATCATTATCCACCACAATTTCACAGTGGAAAATCTTCTGTTCAATGTGTTCATAAAAAATGTCACTGGGCGCACCCACAAACATACCCTGTATAAGATTGGATATTCTACTGGGCGTTTCTTTATAATCCACCAGCTGTTATCTAATGTTAAACGTATATCGTTATTAGTTAATTTGCATATATCCACGTATGAAAATCCCGTATAGTAGCTAAATATGAACCGTACCTGTTCTAATCGCTTTGAAACAAATTCTTTATTGCATATTTTGCTTATTTCGCCCTTGTCAAGATACCCTCTTTCTATATGCTCGAATTTCAGTTTATAATTGACAAACGGGTTTGTGCAAAGTTTACGACCGTAAGAAAACACTGGATAAACTTCATTGCCGTATTGGATGAACAAGCGTGGTTCTTTATTATATATAGGTAGAAGTTCTCAATAAATACTTTGTTGATTTGTAATCCCCTGATAAGGTCCCCGTTGTCTTGTCTCTTTTTTCGCTTGATCTTTGCGCAAAAAAGATTATGCGAAAAATGAGCAAAGAAGAATTTTTAGAAATTCTATCTTGTCAACAGCGAGGCGGTTTAACGATAAAAGACTTCTGTGTCAATGAAGCCTATACCGAATTGAGTTTTTATTATTGGAAAGGAAAGTTTGGTCTCTCACGACCTTATTATGGAGAAAGATCCTCTTCCGGAGAGTTCGCTCCTGTCAATTTGACCTTCCCGTCCACATCCAATCCGTCTTATGATAGAGTAGCTATGGGATCCGGGGAGATTCAAATAGAGTTTCCTGGTGGCATAATAGCCCGTTTCAGTGGTATGGCTGAATCCCATGCCGCCATGCAATTACTCACTCAAATTTGCGGTCATCATGTTTTGCCTGAATGATACGATGCGGTATTTCCTTTGCCCGGGTAAGACAGATATGCGCAAAGGCATGAATTCACTATGTGGAGTCATTCATGACAAGATGGGCTACGACGTCCGTTTAGGTGACGTATTCATTTTCATAAACCGCCAGCGGACCACGATGAAACTTCTGCATGCGGAAGATGGCGGTCTTGTCCTGTATATAAAAAGGCTGGAGGAAGGCACCTTCCGCTTGCCCGAATGTGATCAGCAAAGCAAATCATACCCCATGAAGTGGCGTGAACTGGTCATGATGCTGGAAGGAATCAATAACGGATCCGCTAAGAGGCTCAAGCGATTGAAGGCGTTACGAAAAAGTGATATATAACAATGAAACTCAATGGACCAGACCTTGTTTAAGTAAGAGTTTTTTCTTATTTTTGTATTGTTCAAAATCCTCATAAATAATGACTCAGACAGAAATATTAGAACTTTTGGTAGCCACACTCCAACAGACTAATGCCAGTCAGTCTGAGTCCATCAGAGAGCTGACCCGGCAGAATGAATAGTTACAAAAGAAACTGGATGGACTGCTGGCTCAGGTAGTGTGGTTGAACCGACAACTTTTTGGTCGTAAGAGTGAAAAGTTATCCCGTTTGGACCCAAATCAGCTATCCCTGTTTGAACAGCCAGCCCAATCCTTAGAACCGGGACCTTTGGAAGAAGCTGTAGTCGAACAAACTACAACACCGATGGTTACTAAAAAGAAAGAACGGCAGAACCGTAAACTGCCGGAAGGGCTTCCGGTTGTGGAAGTTGTCATAGAACCGCAAGACCTCGATTTTACAAGGTATAAACGGATTGGCGAGGAACGTACGCATACACTTGAGTTTGAACCGGGCAAATTATATGTAAAGGAAATCATACGTCCCAAATATGGGCTGAAAGACAATACCGCTTTACCCCAGGAACATCAGGGTGGTATCGTAATAGCCGATCTTCCACTGTTGCCTATTTATAAGGGACTTCCGGGTGCCAGTCTGCTGGCAGAAATTCTCCTGCAAAAGTATGAGTATCACGTTCCATTCTACCGTCAGATACGGGAGTTCCATCACTTAGGTTTGAAAATCCCGGAAAACACGCTTCATGGCTGGTTCAAACCCGTCTGTGAGCTGTTAAAGCCTTTGTACGATGAACTCAAGAAGCAGGTATTGGCAGTCGATTACATCTAGGTGGATGAAACCACATTGCCTGTCATCAACAAGCAAAGCCACAAAGCTGTCAGGGAATACCTGTGGATGGTCAGGGCGGTAACCAGCGGATTAGTATTCTTTCATTATGATGACGGTTCCCGTTCACAGGAAACAGCACGGAACTTATTGGAACCATTTAAAGGATATCTTCAAAGTGACGGTTATGCGGCCTACAACGTCTTTGAAGGTAAGGAAGGGGTGTGCTTTGTGGGTTGCCTTGCCCATATCAGGCGTCATTATGAGACCGCCAAAGAGGAAAATAAGTCTCAGGCTGAATACGTTCTGGCTAAAATACAGAAACTCTACCGGATAGAGCAGGCGGCCGACATACAGGGAATATCCCCTGAAATGCGAATGTCAAAAAGGTAGGAACAGGCTCTTCCTATTTTTGACGAGCTGGAACAATGGATGGAAACAACCTATCCGAAAGTGCTTCCTAAAAGCCGGATGGGACAAGCCATCGCCTATGCCTATACCCTCTGGCCACGCATGAGAAATTACCTCAAAGACGGCAGGCTCAAAATTGATAATAATCTGGCTGAAAATGCAATCCGCCCAATAGCTTTATCGAGAAAAAACTTCTTGTTTTGCGGGAATCATGAGGCGGCGGAAAACACAGCTGTCATCTGTTCATTATTGGCATCATGCAAAGCATCGCAAGTTAACCCCAGAGAATGGCTTACCGATATAATTGCCTGGTTGCCATATTACACAAGGGATAAGACCTAAAAGAGTTGCTACCCAATTACTGGAAACTGAGAAAATCCAAAGAAATCTAACAAGACTCTAATGAAAAGCATATTATAAACAGAGAATCGCTATAAACTTATTAGATGTATATAGCGATTCTATAATTTATACGGGTACTTTATCGGGAGCTTACGTTAGTACATTTTAGAAACAAAATAAAATATGAGACTACTTTGGAAAGCTTATACTTTCACTCTTTGCTCCGTCATACACAAGAAAGAATAAATACAAGATCTACTACTCCAAAAATAAAAAAATTAGCGTTTTGGAATTTTTGATAAGTCTATTTTATCTACAATTTTAATACCTAAAGAATTACCATCTATCTTGTAAATTTCGTCTTCACCACTATTTGTTAAAGCAGTTTTATTCTCATCTATCAGATCTTCTATTACCTCAATAGCTTCAACAGGCTCAACGCATACATCTTCTACAAACTCATCAAAAAACGTATTATAACCTTCATGATAAACTTGCTCATATGAGTCGTTTATCGTAATTAGAACAACATCCCATGCTGATAGTCCATCATGTCTAAAACCGACATAAAAACTAACTTCTTTCATTTCATCCCTTCCTTGTTCAAGTTTTGCTAAGTATGGAACAAAAAATAATTTTAAACCACACTTCATTTCAATCCACCCTTGTTGCCTACTAATTATCTGACTAACCGTACCAGATGTGCGGAACAATTTGTGGTTATCTTTGTATCGATGATTTATTATCCCTGCAATTCCATTTTCCTCTCCGAGCCATTCAAAGGTAGATTTTGGTGTAGATGATTTAGTCTTACATTCTTCAATGTATTGCTTTGCCATTGTTACATTCTGACTATCAAAATCTTCGCCCCTTTTAATGGATAAAGTAGAATATAATATATACAAATAATAACTAGATTCTAAATTATAGATATTGTTCTCTTCTGATGCTTTTTTCCACATAATTATCTTTGGAATAATATCCTCTATATCAGAGTACTCCTGCGAATATCGGTGATAATTTAACCACAACCTAAAATTATATGTATTATTAGGATTTTCAGCAATAGATTTTTTAAGATAGTTGTTAACTCTCTCTCTTTCCTCCAAATTTAGCAATTTCCATCCGTCGTTTATTCTTTGAGAATTACCATTCGTCTTTTCTAACAGTAACGAATTTATATAAAGATTTCTATAAAATCCCCGTAGGCTTCGACTACCTGTATTAACCAAATGTTCATATATATCCTTGGACTTATTGAGCTTTCCCATCAACCTCCAAAAATCAGCTTCACATGCTTTTATCAGATTCTTCGATTTTAAAAGTTTATTTGTCATACCCAGTGATTCTTTTTGTTCAATAATCACTTGGGTCTGATCTATTATTCCCAAAGACTTACTTAAAACATTTGCATACCACTTATATTCATTATTTGCAAGCATATCGTTACATTCAATATTATGAAGTTCCTTCCCGAATTTTACAACATCAAGAATTGTTTGCAGTTGTGCAATATATGCGTACACATTCTGAGCATGTAGACCTCGGCTTTTCTCAAAATGAAGATTTGCCTCATCAGTCAATGACTGCAAAATAACTTCGATTTCATTAACGCTCTTTATTGATTCTTTTCGATATTTCTTATGCAAATATTCAATTTGTCTTTTCTTGCACATACCCGCGAGGTGTTGCAAATTAAAATCGTTCTCACTTCCACATTCAAAAGCTTTTTCGATATAAGATTCTGCTTCTTGAAACATTCCTTCATCTTGCGCATTCTCGTATAAGAATCGTGCAAAATGACCATACAAATGGGGATTTCTATCATAGCAAGAAATTAACTTCTCAAAAATGGATCGTTGTTGCTCATAAACAGCAATATCAATCAATAATGGAGAGAACTCTTCTGTATAATCATCAATAGAAAGAATATCATCAGAGTTATTTCTTGAAAGAAATAGAGAGAATAAAATATCTTTTACATCTCTGTTTTCATATGGATTATTTCGATGAAAGACCTCAATAAATCGCTCAGAATATATATATAATTGATCTTTCCAATCATCATTATCATTGCCATCTCCTAAAAGTGCTTTTAAGACTATATCAGCAAATTTACTAAATCTTGGCCTCCATATATCCTCAATTTCACCATTCTCACCTTTATATTGATTTAAAAATCTACGGATATGCTGTTGTTGTACGGATGTAGACTTTAGTAATTGGGCAAGAGCCATTTTCTTTTCAAATATATCCCTTACTAAAATATCCGGCAATCCTCTTTGGATATACTTATACACAAGACATGTAAAGATTAAAAAATCTTTTTGAGCAATTGACATATTTTCTGTATAAGAATTAGTATAAGCGATTAACTGATTATTATTATAAAGATCTTCATCTAAAGAAACGACAAAATCTAGTATATCGCAATCAGAAAAATACTTTGTTTGCAATTCATTCACGTATTTTTCCGGATTTTTAGCATAAATTTTTAATCTATCAATAAATCGCTCCTTCTCATCTTGCCCATAAATTGTATTTTTTAATAGTATTGATCTTTTGGGATCTTGTATCTTTATATTTTCCAAAACCCTGTTTACATAAACGAAAACAATAGGTTTTCTATCCTGACTCAAGCGTTCTCGTATTGCTTCAAGTTCATTCTGTTTTATTTTAGAAGATTCTACTATTGCCAAAATTGTTTTTTGAGATTGCTCCGACAATTTAATCAATTGCTTTATTGTGCTAGCAGTGTATTTCTCAAGAATAACAGTGGGATAATTACAACGCATATTATAGGCACATAAACGAGCTAAAGTAGATCCACCTGCTCCTGGCAAATGTTTAAAATCAAATCTTATAGCATATTTAGTTGTAGTCAAAAGATTTTTGACTCTATCTATTAGTTCATTGTATACATTTCGTTCTATGTGATATCCTGAATTTATTTCACTCCACGCAATCATATTGCCTCTATAGAAAGCAGGGATCAAAGAGTTGTCTTCTTTTGTATCTTTATTATATATTTCTTTATGAATAATTTCTATGCCTGCATCTAAATATCTTGCATATTCTTGAGATATATCAATAAAATTTTCTTCTTCATTGTTTCTAACAGGTATCAATATTGCAGATTCTTCATCTGGCTTTATACTACTTGCAAGTGTGTAAGACTTGTGGCAAAATTGAGATTTGGAACATTTGTAATAAAATATATCAATATCATACTCATCTCGTATTTCATCACAAAATTCATCTAGATTATTCTCACTTAACAAAACATGAGTGAACAAATCACTTTGTTGTTCTGTCAAGGTTGATACAATCCTAATTAATTCTCTAAGGTATTTTTTGTCATCTAACAAATACACGAACACACATCTATTTGTTTCTTTATCAAAGAATTCATTTAACGCATTTTGTATGAATATAGAATATCGTTGCCGCCAATCCTTGTAATCCGCCGGAATAATTCTAGGGATACTCGCCACACCTGATGCAAAAAGCCAGTTTAATGTATGCCTCCCATTAGAAATAAGATTTAACTGCTTTTTTTGCTCCAATGTTAATGGGATAATTTCATTTTTATATTTTTGAGAGAAGGCCCTAAACAAACCATTTCTTTGTGATGATTTATCGAAATCTAAAATAAAACTCCAATTTATGTTTGTTAAAGCATATAATTCCATTTGAGATATACTTTCTGGATAACTATCACTTATTAAAATATACTTATTGTCAAGTGAAAATCTTTGACAAGAGTCAAAAATATGCTCCCACTCAAGATTGCCAAATTTATCTTCATATATCTGGGATTCCTTTGCCTTGACTAAAATTGGAGGAATGTCAATTGATAAAATATTCTTGTACAGTATCTGAATTACCTTACCAAAGGTCTCTTTACATTGCTCAGCTTCAGCTAATCCTAAGTTCTCTCCTGCATCATTATCATGAGAATTATCATTTCCAATTGTCCTTATTTTATTTATTGGACTGAGATAAGCCTCTTTCCAGAAAGTTGGGTTGGAGATTTCTACAGCAACATCTAATAACTCTTTTAAAAAAAGATTTGATTTCCTATTTTCAACCGTAGATCCATCTATCGTTTTTCTTCCTGCAATAATTTGCTTTCCCAAATCCTCTCCAACCTCAAGAACTAAGATGATCTTCATAAAAGCTTCACATGCTTTACGAAAATCATTAGCCATTTTGTCATATTTGCACTCGTGAAAAAGCTGATATGCACTTAAAGTGTAATTGTTGAAATTGGCCACTTTATTCTTGGTATACTCGCTATCTTGCATAGTAATAGAAATTTTAAATTTGAATTCTTCTTTTGCAAAAGTAGTAAATTTCGTAAATACAAATGGTTGATTGGAAGATTAATTAAAGATTTCAGGTGCTTTAGTAGCTCCTAGTAGAGATATACATATTTCTTCCTTTTTATATCTGGTAAACACCTCCCCCATGTAGGAAATAAATAAGGCAACACTTTTATGGGAAATACTACCCAAAGCGTAGCGTAGATGTGGAGATTTCCTGTAAAAAAACGCAGGGCTTGATGTTGACGTTTTATTTCCGGAATGTACCTTTGTTTATCAGATGTAAAATGGAATATTATCAGCTTAATCTTGGCCTTCGCTTTTTCTTTTTCTTGGGTTTTAGCGGTTGTTGCTCATCTACCGAATTGACATCCGTAGCCGATGGAAGTATTGAAAACAAAGAAGACAACGCATCTCCATCACTTGACTGACCGACTGAATTACTGGTTGGTTGATTTACTGACGTACTGATTTGCTGTTGTATTGAAGTATCTGAAAACGTTTTTACATTTTCATCTGTTTGTACATCAACAATCTTTTTCTTCTCACCAGCAAAATCTTGTTTAAGGGCGTTCAGTTCCCGTTCCTGCATCTGTAATTGCTCCGCAATGGTTCCGTTTTTCATGTTATTGCAATATTTGAACGTTTCGGGTAGTTGTCTATTGTAGCCGAACAGTTTATCAAAACCCTTTTCAACATTCTCAAATAAGGCGGTACGGTCGAACCCGCCTGTAATAACGCCTTTCTTGGTCTTGCGGTGGTTGGTTAGAGGGCTTATCTTGACTTTGTAAGATTGGTCTTTGCGGCTTACAATCAAATGGCAATGCATATTCAGTTTGTTATCGGAACGGTCGCGGTTGAAATGGACTTTGCCGTAAAACTTGATATCCTCTGCCGATAATCCTTTATTGAAATTCTTGGCATATTCGGGAATGAACACTTCGCGGATATACCGTTTCATGGCTTCGGCTTGTTCCTGTTCGGTACTGCCCATCGCTTGCAGTTCCTTTTCGGATAGGCTGACGTGGATGGCGTAAAACTTGGCATCTGCTTTTAAGAGTTGCCCGATATTCCCGTCAATGTCTTTTATCATTTGGGATTTATATAGGTTATCACCTGACAAGTTGAAAAATCCTTCGGTGTAGATTCCCTGCTCCATCCGTTGCATATCTTCGTGTTCAAGGTAGTTCGCCAATCTTCGGCTACTGCCTGCATTGTTATATACTCCGTTTGACGGTGGTGGAAAATCAATGTTCATGCCTGCTATTCGTTTATTAGGTTTGTTATTTCGGCTTTCAGGTTCTCTTTACGTTTGCGGTCCATTACTCCGCAAGCTGCCAAATCCGCATACAGGCTAATCAACTTCAAAAGTTTTGCATTATCTCTTTTCTGCACCTGTTGTAACGTGCCGTTTTGTTTACCCTGAGCGTTTATCACGTCGGCATGTTCACCGAATTTGTCGCTTATCCTTTGCAGTACGGTATTATACTTCTCTTGGTTTTTTCTCCAGTTGGGAAAGAACAAGCGTTTCCAGAGCCTTTACTATTCCATCGAAACGAACGGCTATTGAATTGGTCGCCCGTATCATCGGGTTAAGTTCCTTTTCCTCGTAATTTCGGATGAAGCGGATAATATTATCCTGCCGTTTGTTGATTTTAGAAAGTTCTGCTTTGACCGATTCGGGGGCATCGGCAGGGCTGATATTCGCCTTGTCTATATACCGAAAAGCCAATTTTACTACTTCCGCTTTTTTCAGCGAATAGCGTTTGCATATCTTTTCCACTAACCCGCCCGTTTCCTTGTCTATGGAAACGGTGGTAAATATGGTTTTCCTACTGTTATTCTGTATGAGTAATTACAATTTTATAGAAATTAGTTCTATTAATAACCTGATAATAAGCAATAAAGAAAAATTGATTATTACAGGTGTCATTACAGCGTGTTCTTGTAACACGCTAAAGCCAAAGGCTTTGCCCCGCAGGGCAAGAGGGAAGAACAGGACTTGTCCAGTTCCCTCTTGCTCGATTTAGCGAAACAGGCTGAACCGATAGGTTAAGCAGTTTCTGCTAAATCGGGGTGGCAACACAATAGTCTAAATACAGACTTCTTTCCTCTGCTGCGTTTTGCTATCATGGCTGATTTGTCAACTGATTGTCTTTTTCAAACCGTTTGTAGGTTTGAGAATCGGCACGTTCACGAACAAAAGCTCGAAGATCTACGGCCCGATAATAGGTTTTCCTTCCGATAGTGAAATAAGGAAGTTGATTATTTACTCTGTAGCGTTGAAGAGTTCGGAAAGATACTTTCAGGAGAAAAGCTAAATCCTGATTATCAAGAATCTTCTCATTATCATCTAGTACTGTATCAGTATTGATAAGAGATTTCAAATCTTGTCCGATTACGGTGAGTTTTTGGGATAGTTTTTCCATCCACTTCTCGAAGTTTTCATTGTCTATATACATTTTGCTTCATTTTTTAGTTCAACATTATTATTTTCAATCGATTGATGAAGCAAAGTACGGTAAATGGATGCAAATAAGTTCCTGATTTATAGATAGCCTTTCTTTTTACTTTCTTCGGCAATAGCTTTGCGAAGTGTATCTAAAAATTCAGTTACTTTAGATGGCTTGCGCTTTATGACGCTTTCGTGTTTCTTGTGAACATCTCCTAATTTGATATTAAAGAGGTGTTCAAATGCTCTCCCAATTTCTGTTAATGGTGATTTTGTTCCGGCATGGGTTACTACTCTTTGTGATAGGAATAGTCCACTAATCAACTCCATGATTTCAACGAGGTTGGTATTGTCGGTCAAATAGAGTGGTGAAGGTGGAAGGCTGTTTATTCTATTTTGAAATTGGCTGGGGTACTGAATTTTTAGATTCAGCAGTTCTATTTCTGCGGTAATAGTAGCCTGTACCTTTTGTATGAACAGCTTTTTAAGCGCATTTTTTCCCCTGGCCGTAAAGAGGTATTGTTTCAAGTAAAGCTATCTCGATACGGGTAGCTGCAAGAATTCGATAAGTAGTTGAATAATCATTTCCATTACTTATAGTTCTAATCTGTTCAACAAATTCGCCATAGGCTTCTTGCATTTCGTTATTAGTTACTTCTTGTGAGGTTTCAGAGAATAGTCCGAACATCCTCATGTTTAACAATACATTCATAAGCATAATTTTAATGGTAAGTATTATATAGAAAGACTTAACGTCTGATTTCATGCTTTTATATTACCAATAAATATCCATTATGCCAGAAAATACTAAAATCAATCTACGAATATGAATCTAAACTAAATGAGCTTCTTTCTTTAGAAAAGAATGAAGTGATTTGATAGAACTAAACACATATCCTTGATTTTCCTTTTCTAATTTCTTCATTTTTGAGAGTGAGGCTATCCATGCAGCAGATAAGCATTGTATTCCAACTTTACTACAAGCGGTAATATCGGAAAATTCATCTCCAACATATACCATTTCTGCTGGTTGGATATTATATTTTGACATTAGTTCCGTCATTGATTCCGCTTTTGTGTTTCTATCTGGCGATCCGATTGAAATACTATCAAAAAGAGCTTCCATTTCAAAATGGTGAAGTGTAATATCACAACTCCTTTGACCTTTACCTGTTATTAAAGATACAATAATTGAGTTCTTCTTCAACTCTGTTATCAATTCTCTTATCCCCACAAATGGTTGAATGTAGACTGTGTGCATTTCTTTGTATTTCACATAAAAATCAATCAGAGCTTTTTCCCAATCTTCTGAAACGACCTCTTTAATCATTCCTTCTTCATTAAGTCCGAATGTTTTTACAATATCATCTTCTGACAATATTTTTGATGCATAGGGAGATACTGCCTGCTTAAAGGCTTCGATACACATTGGGATTGTATCGGCAATTGTACCATCCAAATCAAAAGCGACCAATTTTATCATAGTTTCTTAGTTTGATTGATTTGACGTATCACTTTACATGGATTTCCAACAGCTAAACTATTTGCCGGAATATCTTTTGTAACAACACTACCTGCTCCAATTACACTACCGTACCCAATTGTTATTCCGGAAAGGATTATTACACCTCCACCAATCCAGCATCCGTCCTCAATTGTAATAGGCAAAGCGTAAGTGCGGCGAACTCGCTTTATTCCATCTTCTGTTTCAACAGGCGCTAGCCGTTCATCTAAATCAATAGGGTGAGTTGCTGTATAAAGCTGAACATTAGGGGCAATAAGAACATTACTTCCGATAGTGATTTTATTACAATCCACAAAGGTACAACCGGTATTTACAGTAACATTATCCCCTATATGTATATTGCAGCCATAATCACAAATAAATGGACTGGCAACCGAGACTTTCATTCCGATACTACCTAGCATCTTTTTTAGCAAGCTGTGTTTTTCTTCTTTATCCTCATAAGGTAATGAATTATATTTCATCAATAACTTATGTGTTCGGGTCTTTAAATCCAAGAAAACTTGGTTGTGGCAATCATACCATTCACCAGCCAGACATTTTTCCATTTCTGTTTTCATAATTGTTACGTTTATAAGATTGAAACTATTTCGGTTATATCTTTTCTGCTTCTTCCTGAATAACGTTGTTTTGATGGTTCTAAAAAGTTCATAAGTAATCTAATTTTGATTTGTGGCAAAGTTATACCTATTTTATTTCAAATAAAGGTATATGTTTTCGTTATATTGGTATAATTCTGCTTTATGTGTTATATTTGGAGTATGAAAAAAGAAAATCTTCATCAACCATTTGAGATCAGCTTTAGCGAGCATAATGAATCGTTATTGACTGAGCATGAGCATACTTTTTTTGAACTAGTCTACATCTTAACAGGAACAGGTATTCAATGGATTAACAATAATATGTTCCCATATCATGATGGACACTTGTTCTTGATAACTCCAAATGATTCTCATTCCTTTGAGATTCACACAACTACAAAATTCATTAACATCAAGTTTAATGACATCTATATACATTCAGCCATATTTGGTTCAGAGAATATCCAGAGATTAGAATTTATTTTGCAACATGCAAATCATCAACCGGGTTGCATCCTTAGAAATAAGGTGGATAAGTTATTAGTGAAACCAATGATTGAAGCAATTATTCGGGAGTATGTAAATAGGAATCTGTACAGTAAAGAGATTATCACGCAGTTGATAAATACTATAATTATTGTCGTGGCAAGAAATATAGCTATGTTTCTACCTCAACAAGTCGATGAGTGTTCAGATGATAAGTCTCTCGATATTCTTCAATATATCCAAGTAAATATCTATCAAACAGGTAAAATTAGAGCAAAAGAAATCAGTCAGCACTTCGGTATATCTGAAAGTTACTTGGGACGTTATATAAAAAAGCACACCAACGAAACAATGCAGCAATACATATTAAGCTATAAACTAAAATTGGTCGAAAGCAGATTGTTACATAGTCAAATGAGAATAAATGAGATTGCCGAAGAACTAGGATTTACTGATGAAAGCCATTTGAGTAAATTCTTTAAGAAATACAAGGGATGTAGTCCTTCAAGTTTCAGAAAAAGTAATAATATACTTGAAACAGATGTTTCTTGCTATCTGCCAGAAAAAAGAAATCCCTGATAATGTTTGATTATCAGGGATTTTCTTAAATTACTTTTTTGAATTTCAGTGATCCAGCTGGGGCTCGAACCCAGGACCCCAACATTAAAAGTGTTGTGCTCTACCTGCTGAGCTACTGAATCAATCCTTATTTGCGAATCAGTTATTTCCTGATTGCGGGTGCAAAGGTAGTTACTTTTATTTAATTTGCAAGTGTTTCGTAGAAAAAAGTTCCAATTATTTTTCCTCTTTATCGCTTGTTTCTTGATTATCAGTAGTTTCTACTTCATCATATTTTATTCTTTCTTTGTTGATAATAAAGCGTTGATAGTAGGAAAGCATTAAAGTGGTCAGAGGCAAGGCAATTATCATGCCCAGCATTCCCATTAATGAACCCCATATAGAAAGGGATAAAAGGATGATGGCAGGATTCAGCCCCGTAATCTTTCCCATGATTTTGGGGACGAGGAAAGTATCCTGTATAATTTGGACGATGGCGAAGACTGCCAGTGCGCATGCAATGATAATCCAGAAATTCTCTCCCGTATCGGCAGCTTTGAGGATCGCCAATAGGACCGTAGGGAGGAAACCGATGATTTGCAGGTAAGGAACCATATTAAGCGCTCCAATGAAAAGCCCCAGAGCGATAGCCATCGGAAAATCGATAATAAGGAAGCCTATACTGAACAGAATCCCCACACAAAAGGCAACCAGTGCCTGACCACGGAAATACCGGTTCATGCCGTCCTGTACATCATGTACGAGGTTGGATGCGAAGGTACGATACTTGTTGGGCAGCAGATGCAGCCATCCTTCGGCTATGACTTCATAATCCAGCAATATAAAGATTACATATAATAATATGATAAAGGAGGCGAGAATGCTGAACAGGATATTGAGCGACTCCGCAAGCAGGGCCCACACTCTGGGCACTGTATCTTTGATGGCTGCAAGAATATTCTCTTCGCTTAATATACGGTTGAGCGCCTGAAGATCAATATTCTCATGAATGAATTCGGAAAGATTCTTGGGCACATTATTCCCGGCTCCATTGGTGAGGTAGGTTACCAGTAAGTCATTCATCCTGCCTATTTCCGAAACCATGGGAGGCACCAACAAATAAAATAAGGATACTCCGACAAGAGTAATCAGAAACAAGGCGCAGAAGATAGAAACAATACGGCTCTTTAACCGTAGCTTATACTGGAAAAACTTGACTAACGGGTAAACCATGTAGGCGATCAGCCAGGCTATAAAGAAAGGTAATAACACTCCGCTGAGCCGTTCCACAAGCATTAGTATCCCTACCACCAGTACACATCCGATGGAACCACGTATAAAACTGTCGAATGTTATCTTCTTTCTTTCCATATCTGTTTTAATATAGAGTTTATATCTTCTGTCCGTCCTCTCCCCGTGCACGGAGGTAGCACTCCCTGCAAAGCGGCTCGTATTCGGCTGTCTCTCCTAGAAGTACCTGCTTGTCATTCTTGACGGTACGATGAGAGAAAGATGCCAGATCACCGCACTTCACGCAGATAGCATGAACCTTGGAGACCTCGTCGGCAATGGCACATAATTGAGGCATCGGTCCGAAGGGATTCCCTTTGAAGTCCATATCCAGTCCGGCGATGATGACACGGATGCCGTTATTGGCAAGCTGTCTGCATACGTCAATCAGTCCGTCATCAAAGAACTGTGCTTCGTCGATGCCGACTACATCTATTTCAGAAGTGAACAACAGGATGCTTGCCGATGAATCGATAGGGGTGGACGCGATGGAATGACTGTCGTGTGATACCACGTCTTCTTCCGAATAACGGGTGTCGATGGCCGGTTTGAATATCTCTACACGCTGGCGTGCAAACTTGGCTCTCTTCATTCTACGAATCAGCTCCTCCGTCTTTCCGGAGAACATTGAACCGCAGATTACCTCTATTCTACCTCTTCTTCTGGTCTCTTGTATGTGGTCTTCTGAAAATAATACCATGTGATTTTTGTGCTTTCTTGATTAAATAAATGAGTGGACAAAGGTAAACAATTCGATGTACAAGAACTGTTAAATTATCCATTATTTTAAGTTATTGCATAAATTATTCCTACATTCGCACCATAATAACAATGGATGGAAATGAAACAGAAGCTATTAACAGATATTGAGCTGGATGTTCATGAGCTGAAGCTACTCATGAATACGTTTTCTAAAGAGCCGACTCAGACTTTGTCTGAACTGTTGAAGCGGAGCATCCTACGTATGCAGGAGCGTTTGGAACAGTTGTCGGAAGAGATAAGTGCTGTGCCGGTGGAAGCTTCGCCTTCTCCTGTAGCGGAAGCGGAAACAGAAGCCCCCATTCCCATTGTTGAAGAACAAGCCTCTGTAATAGAGGAAGTTGAATGTCCGGCGATAGAAGAACCGGTAGTGGAAGAGAATGAAGCGACAGCACCGGGAGAAGATGAACCTGTGATAGTACAGGAACCGCAGACTGTTGTGGAAGAAACAGTAATTGAGGAACCTGTTGTCGAAGACGAAATGGAAGAGAAAGAAGCGGAAGATGAGTCGGAAGATGACGAATCGCTTCTGATAGAGGAGCCGAAAGCTGCCGTATTGGGCGAAAGCATAAAGATGGCTGCCGGATTACGTCATTCCATCAGCCTGAATGATTCTTTCCGTTTCTCACGTGAGATATTCGGTGGAGATCTTGAACTGATGAACCGTGTTATCGAGCAGATATCAGTCATGAGTTCTTATAAGACTGCCGTGGCATTTCTTGCCTCGAAAGTCAGCGTAAACGAAGAGAATGAGGCGATGACCGACTTTCTGGAGTTGCTAAAAAAGTATTTTAATCAATCAGCATAAAAGTTTATGGGAAAGTTATATGTAGTACCTACGCCGGTAGGAAATCTGGAGGACATGACCTTTCGGGCAATCAGGGTGCTGAAAGAGGTCGATCTGATTTTGGCAGAGGATACACGTACTTCCGGTATTTTGCTGAAACACTTTGAAATAAAGAATGCAATGCAATCTCACCACAAATTTAATGAACATAAAACGGTGGAAAGTGTTGTTAATAGAATAAAGGCAGGTGAAACCGTGGCATTGATTTCGGATGCCGGAACACCCGGGATTTCTGATCCGGGATTTTTGGTAGTCCGCGAATGCGTGCGCAACGGTATCGAAGTGCAATGTTTGCCGGGAGCGACAGCTTTTGTTCCGGCATTGGTAGCATCGGGACTGCCGAATGAAAAGTTCTGCTTCGAAGGGTTCCTCCCTCAGAAGAAAGGACGACAGACACGACTGAAGGCATTGGCAGAAGAACATCGTACTATGGTGTTTTATGAATCGCCTCACCGCTTGTTGAAGACGTTGACACAGTTTGCCGAATATTTCGGCACTGGACGTCAGGCAACCGTGTCTCGCGAAATTTCCAAACTCCACGAAGAAACCGTTCGGGGAAGTTTGGCGGAATTGATAGAACACTTTACCGCTGCCGAGCCCCGGGGCGAGATTGTGATAGTATTAGCAGGAATAGACGATTAAAATAACTTCATTTAAAAACGTAAAACGTAAACGTATGAAAAAGTTAGCAGTTTTATTTATGTGCGCAGCCATGTTGGCTTCGTGTGACTTTAAAGGTGGAAGCAAAGACCTTAAGGCTGAAAATGACTCTCTTTTAATGGAATTGACACAGCGTAACGCTGAATTGGATGATATGATGGGAACTTTCAATGAAGTGCAGGAAGGATTCCGTAAGATCAATGCTGCCGAAAGCCGTGTGGACTTGCAGCGTGGTACTATTACCGAAAATTCAGCCAGTGCCAAGCAACAGATTGCTTCTGACATCGAATTCATCTCCAAGCAAATGGAAGAAAACAAAGCTCAGATTGCAAAACTGGAAGCTCAGCTGAAAAACAGCAAGTACAACTCTACTCAGATGAAGAAAGCTGTAGAAGCTCTGACTGCTGAATTGAAAGCTAAACAACAACGTATCGAAGAACTTCAGACTGAACTGGCGTCTAAGAACATTCGTATCCAGGAACTGGATGCTGCTGTCAGCGACCTGTCTGCTGCCAAAGAATCTTTGGCTGCCGAGAACGAAGCGAAAGCTAAAACCGTTGCCGAACAGGATAAGAGTCTGAATGCCGCATGGTTCGTATTCGGAACAAAATCAGAGTTGAAAGCCCAGAAGATTCTTCAGAGCGGTGACGTGCTGAAGAGTGCTGATTTCAACAAGGATTATTTTACTCAGATCGATATCCGTACAACAAAAGAAATCAAGTTGTACTCCAAACGTGCTGAGTTGTTGACTACTCATCCGACAGGTTCTTATGAACTGGTGAAAGATGACAAAGGTCAGCTGACTTTGAAAATTACTAATCCTGCCGAATTCTGGAGCGTATCCAGATACTTGGTTATTCAGGTAAAATAAGGTAGACATACCTGGTTAGAATTGCCAATGTGCTGATTCCTGAATTCAAGAAATTAGCACATTGGCTTTTTTATTTCTCATATTATATATCACGGAGCCAATGAAATATAAAAATCTCTTTTTTGACCTGGATGACACCATCTGGGCTTTCTCACGAAATGCACGCGACACCTTTGAAGAAGTATATCAGAAATATTCATTTGACCGCTATTTTGACTCGTTCGATCATTATTACACACTGTATCAACGACGCAATACCGAACTCTGGCTTGAATATGGAGAGGGAAAGGTGACGAAGGAGGAACTGAACCGCCAGCGTTTCTTTTATCCCTTACAGGCAGTAGGAGTGGAGGATGAGGCTTTGGCTGAGCGTTTCTCGGAAGATTTCTTTGCCATTATTCCTACCAAAAGCGGTCTGATGCCCCATGCCAAAGAAGTGTTGGAGTATCTTGCGCCGCAATATAATTTGTATATCCTTTCCAATGGTTTCCGGGAGCTGCAGTCGCGTAAGATGCGTTCGGCAGGAGTAGATCGTTATTTTAAGAAGATCATTCTTTCGGAGGACCTTGGCGTATTAAAGCCTTGGCCCGAAATCTTTCATTTTGCTTTATCTGCCACCCAGTCTGAGTTACGCGAATCGTTAATGATCGGTGACAGTTGGGAAGCCGATATTACCGGAGCGCATGGGGTAGGGATGCATCAGGCTTTCTATGATGTGACGGAACGAACCGCTTTTCCTTTTCAGCCTACCTATCATATCCATTCACTGAAAGAATTAATGAATTTATTGTAGGTTTTATGGATTAAGTCGTATTTTTGTTGCATCTAATAAATGTATAAAATACGATAACATCATGGATAGTACGCTTCTGCCATTTGCTTTACTTTGTTTTACTTCGTTCTTTACGCTGACCAATCCTTTGGGGACAATGCCGGTCTTTCTGACCATGACACACGGAATGACAGATAAGGAGCGGCAGACTATTGTGCGCCGTGCCACCATCGTGTCGTTTATAACGTTGATGGTGTTTGTCTTTGCCGGGCAGTTCCTTTTCAAATTCTTCGGTATCTCTACCAATGGTTTCCGTATTGCCGGTGGAGTAATTATCTTTAAGATTGGTTTTGATATGCTTCAGGCACGGTATACTCCGATGAAACTTAAAGACGAAGAGATTAAAACCTATGCCGATGACATCTCCATTACTCCTCTTGGAATTCCGATGTTGTGTGGTCCCGGGGCTATCGCTAACGCCATCGTTTTGATGCAGGACTCTCATACTTACGCCATGAAAGGTATATTGATCGGAACAATCGCTTTGATTTATCTGTTGACGTTCTTCATTCTCCGTGCTTCCACCCGACTGGTGAAAGTACTGGGAGAGACCGGAAATAATGTGATGATGCGTTTGATGGGATTGATTCTGATGGTAATTGCAGTGGAATGCTTTGTGAGTGGAGCGAAGCCGATATTGGCGGATATTGTAAGAGAAGGGCTGAGCGGTATCTGCAAGTAGAAGTCTGTATTGTGGGGAGGAACGGATAAGATTACACTCATGTGTAAATTCGGAAATGGAAAATAAAAAGCGAGCCCGTTTAACTGCTTAAAGTTAAACGGGCTTGTTATTAAAATGGTTTCAGTGTATTAGTAGCCTTCGTTTTGTTTCAGCTTACCGTTAGATACATTGATCTCGGAAACCGGAATAGGCATTACGGTACGATAGTCGTCATAGTTGATCGGACCGGCCGGAACCTGGGCATTCGTTACTGCCTTTTTGTTTCTCCATGTATCCCAGGCGTTATGACCTTCACCATAAAGTTCCAGTCTGCGTTCTGTCAGAATATCATCGATAGTAACAGAAGCAACGTCTTCATAGTCGGCTATTCTTTGCTTACGCAAGTCATTGATATAGCTGGCAGGATCAGCACCACCTGCTTTTAATGCAGCTTCTGCGGCGATCAGATATACTTCGGACAGGCGGATTACTTTCGGATTATTTACATATATTTCTCCGTCGCGTCCCGGATACTTCTGGATATACCAGCCTTCGTTATCTCCACCGTCGCTTTCTTCAGCAATCAGAGTGCTGCGAACATCTTCCGGACGTTCTTGAAGGAAAGTTTTGAATCCCTCGGTGATACCGGCTTCAGCATAACCTTCGGCATGTGTGTAGAATCCGAGAGAGTTACGTTGTGCATTGTAGAGTGAGGTAATCAGGAACTCGAAAATGCTTTCACTGCTTCCAACTTTGGTCCATACTGTTTCGTATTCATCTCTGGTGTACAGCTTGTATGGAGATTTTTCGATTACATATTTGGCGTCCTCAAGTGCTTTACTGTTCTCATTCATGTAGAGATATGCACGGGCTCTCAGTGCACGGGCTCCCCAATAGTCGATATGACCGGCAGTTACTACCTTGCTGGTTTCTGGGAGATTATCCAATGCAGTCTTCAAGTCATCCAGTATGGTTTCGTAAGTTTTCGCAATAGTAGCTCTTTCTGCTGTATATCCGGATTCGAAAACTTCTGTAGACAATACGATACCCGGATCGCTGGCCTGTGCATTACAAGGAAGTTTAGCGAACAAGCGGGCCAAGTCAAAGTGGAAAAGTGCCCGCAAAGCATACAATTCGCCTACCTGAACATCAACTTCAGCTCCTTCCAGACCGGATTTCTTAACTCCCTCCAAAACTTTGTTTATTCTTGCCAGAGAAAGATAAAAGCGTTTGTAGAAATAGTATGAATCAGAACTATTCTTAGTAGCCTGGTAGGCATATACATCAACTGTTTGCTTATTGCTACCGATGGCTTTGAAGTCGCTGCCTCTTTGGTCGGCGTACAAGAAGAAATCACCTGCGTAGCTGCCACGTGGATTAGTTCCCGCGTCTATAGAAGAAGTCTGAGACTCATAAACACCGTTAACTGCAAACTGTAAATCTTCGAGAGTCTTAATAGCACCTTCTGAAGGCCATTCACTGGAAGGCACTTTGTCGAAAGTATCGCATGAGGATACTGCCAACGTCAGTAATAGAATGGGTAAATATATTTTTTTCATTATTCAGTCTGTTTATAGATTATAATTTGATATTAATGCCGAATACACAGCTTCTCAATGCCGGTGTATCTGCCTGACGATAACCATTGATCGCTACATCCGGGTCAATGTTTTTAGTCTTCGACCACAACATAGCCAGATTGTTTGCTCTGAAGTAGATGCGGAAGTTGGAAATGTGCTTCTTCAATACCGGCAGAGTATATCCTACTGTCATTTCTCTCAGACGAATATTGTCAGTCGATTTGATTGTGCGGCTTGAGAATCTGTCCCAACGATAAGGGTTGGCATAGATAGGCATCGGGTTGTCTACTTTATCACCCGGATTTTTCCAGTAGTTTCCGGCTACATCTTCTGACAGGTTCATGGAACCGATTCTTACGCCATCATGATGAGAGAAATATCCCGGATAATCGAACATGTCACCACCAAACTGATAAGTGATCAGGAATGACAGGTCAAAGTCTTTGTATGTGAAAGTGTTGCTGAATCCACCGATAACATCAGGCAATGCTTTTCCTACAATTCCCTTACCTGCTTCGGAGTAGTCATTTACCACTCCCTTTGAGTGATCTTCAGGATCTAACCAGAATTCTCCCAAACCTGTTTCAGGATTTACACCTTTCCATTCGGGCAGATAGAATGTATACATTGACTCTCCCTCACGGTGCAGATACATTTCTCCGTCTCCATACTGGATATCTTTTCCTTCAGGAAGTTTGTCTACCAATGCACGTTGGTAAGTCAGGTTGAAGTTTGAAGTCCATGTAAAGTTCTTGTTGCTGATATTTTTAGAATTGAGTTCCAATTCGAAACCGTCGTTCTTCAATGCACCCAGATTTTCCCAACGGGAGTCAAAGCCGGTGATTAATGAAGTAGGTACTTCGAACAGCAAATCCGTAGTCTTCTTATTGTAATATTCCAGAGACAGATTTACGCGGTCGTACATATTCCATTCAATTCCCATATTGAAGTTCTTGGATTTTTCCCAGCTTAATTTGTCGTTTGCCATTCTTGACCAGTAAATAGCAGGAGCACTTCCATATCCGGAACCTGTATACAGGTCCATGTAACCATAGTAATCTGAGGGCAAGTTACCGTTTGTACCATAAGATGCTTTGATCTTGAAGTCGGTAAATAACGGCATATCTTGCATAAATCCTTCTTT
>ERZ791744.192-NODE-192-length-71218-cov-5.304582_pt1 | contig 71218 bp, 66 predicted proteins | sample MGYA00510039_ERZ791744 | MGnify/ENA primary metagenome ERZ791744 (study PRJEB30046, sample SAMN00791969) | human gut metagenome | study: EMG produced TPA metagenomics assembly of the A metagenome-wide association study of gut microbiota in type 2... | reverse complement strand
ATCGTTGTTATACCGCTTGTATAATGGATTTATAGCTTTTTTATTTCTGAAGGTTAATTTTAAGATATTTTTGACCATTTTAATTAAAGGAGTTTCGTCATGAATATTGATAAATTCAAAACTTTAGAAAACAAACTTTCAGCTGCTTATAAAAACAATAATTTGCTTTTCATTGCAAATATTAATACAGCTGATGATTATGAACTCTTGACAAATTTACAAAAAGAGGATATGATTATTATAGCTGAAAAATATCAGTATGATATTTACAGAAAAATCGGCATAGGAATAATTTCACCTAAAGATATGTCATTTAACAGCTGTGCTTTGAAGTGCGGTTTTTCTGCCTGTTATCTTCATTTTGCTCATTTGTAGCTGCTGACTTTTTACTTTGTGTTTTGCTCAGCTCTACAATATCATATTAAAACCGTTTACCTATCTTCTCTACCGCTTTCTTTACGCCTTCACCTCCCGCAACCAATATCAAGCCTATGAAAATTATCACGGTGATAATGAGATTAGCAGGTGACGCGCTTCTCTCTGCGGTGCCTGAAAGGTACGGACATATCCATATCACGACAAAGCTTTCGCTGACAACGCAAAGCCCCAAGGGTAGAACAAATAACAGAATATTTACCGAAAAGGCGGTTATAAGATTAGCCGATAGCTTTGATACACACAGCATAAAAAAGCCGCAGGCGAGCATAGAGAAAAACCGTATCAGGTATACCCGAATTATGTATTGCAATATTGTTTCGTTTGTTTGCATACCGTAAAGTGCCGTAATACTCTGTAAGGGTGCGTCTAAGAATGAGAGCTTGTAATTGTTCATTACGAAAACAAATTCGGGTAGCCATACCGCTACAAATACTATTGCAGAGATAACAAGAGTTATTACGCCGTCTATGGCAAAGCGCTTGATTCTGCCCTTTTCTGTAGTACGTAGGAGCTTTGTCAGTCCTCTCTGATTATCAAATGCTATCATAGGCGATATACACAGCACAAGGGCTATAGTAGCGAGTATACACATAAGGAAGTCGTCCTTATAGCCGTTTACCGACAAAAGACGGTTAAACCCTTCTTCAAAAACGAGCTGTAGGTTGCTATTTTTATCAGACTTAATAACCGACACACGGTCACATATCTTATTAAATGCATTCTCATAGTCAAGCTTTTTTGTAATATCGTTCAATTCCTTATTGTAGCTTTCATAATCCGATTCAGCGGGTGTCTGCGTCAATAATTCTTCATAGCGTAGCTTTATATTTTCAAATTCCAGCTTTTCATTTTCCAAAAACAACAGAGTTTCATCCGTCACTTCCCCGCCTATCTGTGCTACATAGCTGTCGTAGCGTTTTTGCTCGGAATCGTAGCCTGCACTCATATTCTGATAATTGCAGAACCCAATAACAGCGACAACAACAAGAACAAGCAATGCTTTTCCCGCTATTGCCGTTTTATATACCTCGTTTACAACAAAATTTGCCGAGAGCTTGCGTTTTACTGTAATATATGAAAAGATTTCCGATATTTTACCTGAAGCCGATATAGCGCGTCTTGAGCAATAAACCGCAAAATAAATAAGCAAAGCCATGATAAGAATTATTACTGTTGTAATTACACAGACGGTAAGAGCCGATACGGGCTTTCCAAAAATGTTTAAATGATAATATCTGTAAAATAACTGATGTGGACTTATAAAACAGCAGAAATTTATGTATTTTAATATGTTGTATGCCGATATATCACTTATAGAAGTATAAAGCCATATCGAAACACCACTACAAACAGAGATAACAGCAAACGCCGCCGCAACATTTTTAAGGAAAGTACATATAATCATCATTACAACAACGACTATAAAAAAGGCTGATGTTTTGAATAAAAAGTGGATAACAAGATACTCTCCCACGGTCATATTTATATTGCATAGCGTAAACTGCGGGATTGACTGAATACATCTTGATAAATCGCCAAGCCCGAAGCGAATAGTACCTGTAAGCAATACCGTACCGTATAACAACACAGCCGAAGTAACGGTAAGCAAAAAGCAGGCTATCAGCTTTGCTCCTGCACTGTGAATACGCCCTTTGGGAGTTTGTCTTATAACCGCCGCCATGCCTGTCATTTTGTCGCGACAGCATACAATAACCGTCAGCATAAGCACAAAAACAAGCATCATTAAATCGGTATCTGCGCTGTTTATATAGCGTTCTGTTCCGTAGTCGGGATAAAAGGACGGTTTATTTTCAATTACATTGTTGTATGCTGTGAAAATATCCTTGAAGCTAAGCTGTGTAAAGCTGTTTTCCTTAGAAAAAACCGATGGTTTTGAACGCTGTTCGGCTTCGCTTTTGATATTCCTGATTGTGGTATTGTAGTTTTTTACCCGATTTAATTTATCCTCATATTTCTTGTCCGGAAATATATTCTGTAGCACATTGTCTTTTATATATTTGTTTGCAATACTCTCTGCGACAGACAGCTTTTCCTCTTCCGATGTAGATAAATATACCTTGTTAATTTCACGAATACATTCATCGGGTACGCCAAGGACAGGCGTATATGTTGCCGAAAGAGCTAAATTCAGCAAAAACAGTGCTACAAACAATATTAACAGCACTTTGCTTTTTAACGCTTTGTAAAGCTCATACAGAGCTATTTTCATCTATAGCACCTCCTGCCGTGTTTTTCTCGGGAAAGTGCAACATATATGCGTTTTCGAGTGTCCGGCGTTCGTGCGGGAGAACACTGACAAGCTGTTCAACAGTTCCGTTTGCGGCAATTCTGCCCTGCTTCATAATTATTATTTCATCTGCAATAGTTTCAACATCAGATACTATATGTGTGCTTACAAGGACAATTTTGTCCTTTGCTGTTTTATGTATCATATCCCGTATGATAACTCTTTGCTTTGGGTCAAGACCTGCCGTCGGCTCATCAAGCAGAACAAGCTCGGGGCTTCCGAGTAGGGACTGTGCAACTAAAACTCTTTGCTTCATGCCGCCCGAAAAGCCTCCGATAGCTTTATCCATTACATCATGCAGTTCAACTTCACTTAACAGATACTCGGTTTGCTCTCTTGCTACTGCTGTAGAAATTCCTTTGAGAGCTGATATATACATCATAAACCGTCTTGCGGTAAAGTTGTCATAAAGCGCCTGCTGTTGCGGCATATATCCGACCTTACGGCGAAATTTACTGCCAAGCTTAGTTATGTCTGTGCCGTTCCAGCAAAGCTGCGAGCCTAAGTCTGGTGCAAGGTTATCTGAAATAATGTTCATAAGCGTTGATTTTCCTGCGCCGTTGGGGCCTAAAAGTCCGTAAACCCCGTTTTTAAAGGTCATCTCAAAATCAAAAAGAGCCTGTTTTTTACCGTAATGTTTATTAAGATTTTTAATTTGAAGCATTTTTTACACCTCTACTTTTTAGCCTGAACATTTTCCGCATTTTTTACCGTAAAGGAAAACCTGTCCAGACTATCGCTTTGCCATATAAGCTTTATATCGCTGACCGTTAATTTTGCTGTACCAAACGGTTTATTTCTGAAATCCTTTGTGAGCCACTCGCTGTTATCTGTGTTGCCTGCATAAAAATATACACAATCGCCATATAGCAATACACTTGTTTTAGAAGCATTGGAGGTAAGATAACTACTCTCTATATCACCGGAAAACCTCGGTGAAAAACCAAGTGCATTTTTTAAGCTTTCGGGATAAGGGAAAAACAATATGCTGTTTTCTTCTGATATGTACAGATCTTCATCAAGAACTACATACAATACGCCTTCAAGAGTAACCTCTCCGCTTAATGTGATTTCTGTGTATACTGTTTGCGATATTCCCGGCTCGGTAGAATTTGTTTCCCGATTGTATTCGAGTGTTTCTTTAACGGACGAAACTGCAGAGGTGACGGTAAGCCCACTTTCTGTAACATCACCCGATTTCAGCAATTTTATCATTTTTTTGCTGTCCTGCGGCACTTCACCTTTGTAATTCATATTATCATCGAATTTATCAGGAGAAGTAAAACTGTCACAGTAAAAAGTATCATTAATTTTACGCACAGCGGCAAATGGTGCGTTCCATAGCTTTTTATTCTCGTCATAGGCAGCACCTTCCTTGACTATTTGCAGACCGTTTTCGTCAAGAATAAAATATCCGTCGCCATGATATATTTCTCCGACAAGACTTGTAACACTTTTCTCTTTGTTACTACTTTGAGAGCTTTCTGTTACATCTGAACAACTTGAGATTAACATAACCACCGCAATGGTCGCCACTATTAAAGCTATTCTACTTAATCCTTTTGCCATATCTTACTCCCCCAGAATATCCGATTTTGCTACCTTTTCTTTTGTTACTGTTTGTTCTTCGGCGTTATAGACGCTGATAATATAGCTGTCCTCGTACTCGGACAATACCTGTGCATAAAGCCCTTCGCCATAGCTTATATCATGCCTTGCGGGAGCTTCATCCTTTAAATTATAATAATACCACTGTGCATTATCGCATTGGAACAGATAATCGCCCAAAATGACGGTTTCAGACAATATCTTGTCGTTATGAATAACAATCGGTTCAGAGGTCTTCGGAGTTAACACTTCAATATTGCTGTCATTGTTATATGCATAGTAATCATCGCTAAGTCTGACAGCAGGCGGCTCGGACGGCATAGTGTTTTCACTATACTTTCCTGTCTTAATGTCGTACACCGAGCTGTTGAAATAAAATTTGTTGTCATAGACACCTAAAATCTTTGTTTTATTGTTTTCCGTTGCACCAAAATCGGTAAATTTTCCGGTTTCTATGTCAAGCACTCCGAAATGATTGGTATTATCGCCTGTAATCGCTCCTTTTTCGTCATAAGCAGACTGATAAGGGAAAAACAGCAGGGTGTTGTTTTTAAGTACGCTTGTGCTTATCCAGTCGCAGGAAAAGCCTTCTATTTTGCATACTTCCTTTTCGGAAGTACCAAGCGGGTCTGATGAGTGAAGTACCGCGGATTCTACTGCTTTTCCGTCTTTGGTTTCGTATCTATCCTCGAACCAGTAAAGCTTTTCGTTATACAAAAAAGGCAAGGTTTGTTTGCCGTAAGCAAGGCACGGAAGTCCGTCCTCTGTAACAGCATTTGAGTGGTCGCAGTTTGACTGACCGCATAGCGCAATTGTACTCATATCAGAATACTGTAAAAAGCTTAGTACTGCGTTTTCGGTAACTATCAACTCGCCGTCATTATATATTGTTCCGTATACTCGCATATATCTCGCCTGTTCATCTGTTTTTGTATCCGAGCAGGCGGAAAACGTGGACGCAAATGTAGCAATCAGTATTGCAGTGCCTATAAGCTTTAATTTCCTGTTCATAATATTGCCCTTTCATAAGTTGTATTTATGTTTTTATTTTATTATCTGTGTCAAAAAACATAAGCAGTAATTATATTTTACACGCAGGAGCATCTTTCGTTTTTTTCCTTTTTTGTCTTATAGATACATTTATAACACGTCATGTTGTGCCACCGTACGTGCAGTCGCTAAACAAAAGTTAATATGTGTAGCTGACTGCCCAGAATGGTTTGTATGTACCAGAAGTGCAATTTATAGATATATCTACAAACTGTATTTTGTATCCTGCTGCTTTTTCAGCATCAGTCAATGCTACTGTTTTTGTCATTTTTTCAAGTCTGGAATATTCGCCGTTACCGTTAGTCTTATTCTTTATGACAGTTTCTCCATTTTTTGTAGGAATTATTAATTCACAAACCACTGAAACTCTTTTTTCGCCGTTTGGAACCTCCGTCCCACCGTCGAATACATATTTTGCAGTTGCTGTTTGTTTACTTTGATTAATAGTGTATGACATGACTACGCATGATGTTGGTCCCATAGGAACCAACTTGTAGTTTGATGCTGCTTTGTAAGTGACAGGTGATAATGCGTTTCCTGGTAACACCATAGCAAATGCCGATGAAATTACAGCTGTTGTTGCTATAGTTGCTTTTATTATGTTTTTGATTATCATCATATTATACCTCTTTCTTTTTCCCAAGCTCACATATATTATCCACCGATACAACAGTACCGATTAATCCGCTCATACCGCCTCTTTCTGTGGATATATAAGTAATCTCTGAAAATGTTATTGTGGCCTCTTTATAATACACATCCTCTGAAAATGTATCGGAACTTAAAAAGTCGCAATCCTTTAAATAACCGATATTTATAACACCATCGCTTGTTGTAATCGCAAACTGCGGATTGCCCCAGCTGTAATTATAGAACATAGCACAGCTACTCCCTTTATATTGAGCGTCAACATCAAAAAGGAACGGCACAGCCTCATGGTATTCCTTAGAATAAGGCATAAACAGTATTCTGCTTTCGCCATCATGCTCCGAATTCTCTATATTGTAGCGTTCGGCAAGCAGTATACCCGTAAAGGTTACTTCACCCGTCAGAGTTATTTTTGCGTCCATTACATCATAGCCTATGCCAATATCTTTTTTTAGCGTTTCGCTATACATTACGCGAGGTGCTACGCTGATGTAGCACGAGTCTACTATCAGACCCTTACTGCCGATGCTGTCGCCTTCATGTACTATTATTTTATCCTTGCTTACCACGGGTCCTTTTTGAGAGCCTATACATTTCATTTCGTTCAAATCGTAATCATCTGGATTTCTTATGCTGTTGTTGTCAAACGGTTCATATTCATAACCGCCCATTGAACCACGGATAATATATGAACCTGCCGCATTGGGATCGGCTTCAAGGTCGGCAAGCTTTACAAATTCGCCGTTGCCGAGGTACATTTCATTTTCGGGGTCTTCGGTATAGAATTCCGGCAATTCCTCCACAGGTTCTTCGATAGATGTAGCGCCTTTATTAATATCCTCTATGAGTTTTATGTATTGTAATGCGTCCTCACAATATTCTACCGATTTAATACTATTGTCTGTGTTTAATATAATTCTATAGCCTTGTTTGGTTTTCTCATCTGCATAAACATATACATTATCTCCGCTGTCTGTGGTAAAGGTTTTGAATTTGTTGATTTCTATTTGCTGAATCGGTTTTTTGTCGTTATCTTTAATTGAAATAAAGCATATAAACGGCTCATCGGAACCCGATTTATATCCGTAAAGCTCCACGGTGTTATTATTGTTATCGGTAAGCGTTTTTACAAGCTCACTACCTTCGGGTGCTGTTATACTCCCGGTTTTTGAAGTATCGGTAACAGTATCGATACTGCTTTGTAAGGACGTTGTATTATCATCTGCCGCTATACTACTGTTTTGTTCGGGCTGAGAACAGCCTGTTAAAGCTACTGTGACCGATAAAGCCATAACCAACAATATTAATCTTAATCTGTCATTCATATTAAGCTCCTTTATGCATATAATCGAGTCGAGGATATCTTTTGGCAAAATTCTTGTATGTGAAAACCTGTTTGTTTATTTGGCAATGTCCTGAATAATTTGACGATCCAGCTTCTAATAAGCTGGAATTAGATCCGCACCCGTTAGCATCATAAACTGTAATTGTTGTATCAGTTTTTCCCGCTAAAACTATAGAGTGGTTATTATTGTTTGATGTTCTTACTCTCAAATGCGTGCCCACCGGTAAATCGGAAATCATAATTTTCAAGTTTCTTGCGGTTAGGAATAAATAATCATTGTTGTCGCTTCCCCAACCAAAATCATTACATTTTGATTCAGATAAATTTTTAGTAAATACACCTTTATACACAAATGCTGCAAACCCATAGCATTGATAACAACCGTCAAAACATCCACATGTTGCAGTTGATGCCTCAGGACTGATAACACTATGTGCTGAACAAGATGATTTACCATTTACAAAATACTCGCCTGCAGTAAGATTAACATTTTTAGAACCATCAACATAATAGCAGTAATCAATGTTGCCATTATTATATTTGATTTTAGGGGTGTAGCTTGTAAAATGTGTTGCGGCACTGGCCGATGATGCAACCGCTATAGAGATCGCCGCAATTATTGACAATGATGAGATGGTTATAAATATTCTTTTTGCTTTATGTATGAACTTAAGCTTCATTTGATAATTTCCTTTCATTTTAACTCGGAATAAAGCCCGATGTAAGCATAGCTTTTCATCGGCTGTGACGAAGAAATCTTGCCGCAGGAGCGTTAGCTCCTCAGCTTTTCTGTAAGGCAGTAATTCACCTACGATAGTCTGAATGGAACATGCCGCCTATAAAGGCGGGGAACATTGCGGCATTAGGTTACAACTTGATACATCATAAAAATCAATTATCTGTATCAATTTTTAACATAACTTCAAAAATTTATATATATTTGTTTTTTCGCCAATCCTTTCATCAATATATTATAACTCAGGAAATACTGCCTTATAAATTGTATAATTTTCAGATTTTCCTTATGACTGTAAAACATCTCTTCCTTCATTATTACTATCACACTTTCGCACCTTGCATTATCGTAACATCTGCCACCTCCACTGTCCATTCTTTGTAGCCCTGAGCAAAACGCCGCAAACGTAGAAAAGAAGCGGATTTGCAGGACACAAAAAATAATTTTATCACTAAAAATATATAGAAACAGCCAACCAACTTTGGTATAATTAAATTGTACGAAAACCACACGAAAGGGGCTGGCTGTTATCTATCGCCAAGAAATTTTACAGGACATCACATTGTTCACATCTGCACCGAAAGCACAATTCTATGAGAAGCTTTTTCTTAATCTCGCCTATCTCATTTTCCCGAAGCTGCCGCAAAAACAGGGAGAATCGGTTTTTCAAAAAGAGCAAGGTTTTGCACTTTTATTGTTATAAAATGCGAATGTTTTTCCTGTATCACAGATTTAGTGGACTATCTCAATAACAATCTGATAATCGCACATTACTGCGGTTTCAATATCATGAAACCATTGCCGTCCTACTGGACTTTCGACCGTTTCATCAGAAATCTTGATAACGCTCTGCTTAAAAAGCTTATGCAGTCTCAAGTGCTGAAGTTGTCCAAAATGGGTATTATCGACACTTCATTCATAGCTCTCGACTCTACTCCCATAAGTGCAAATACTAAGCAGAATAACCCAAAATCTTTCGCTAAAAACAAGTTTGCAAAAGGCAATCAGCCTAAGTCTGACGAAGACTGCGGTTTGGGTGTTCATACCGCTTCAAATCAGCATAACGAGCGTAATTTTGAATACTATTGGGGTTACAAGAATCATATTCTAGTTGACTGCATTACAGGCTTACCAATCTTTGAAATGACAACTACTGCCGATGTTGCCGACAGCACTGTCGTTCTTGATATTCTAAGCCAAACCAATGATTTTCTTTCAATTGAGGAATGCACATTTTTTTGCTGATAAAGGTTACGATGTTAAGGCAATTTACAATGCCGTCAAAGATATTTATCACGGCGAATGCTTTATTCCCATCAACAAGCGTAACACTAAAAATCCGAAGAAGCTTTCAACAGGTCATCCGATTTGTGAAGCCGGTCTCGCTATGCACAAAGACGGCAAATTCTCTGACAATGGCAGAACTCGCCAAAAATACTGCTGTCCGTTCAAACGTTCAAAATCAGGCTGTTGTCCATGCAATCACAAGAATTGGAACAATGGCAAAAAAACTCGCGGTTGTACTAAATATGTCACGCTTCCCGATGATTACTGACTTTCCATTGACCGTGAATGTGTTTCGTTCAAGAAGATTTATGCACTCAGAACAGAGGCTGAGCGTTACAACTCTCGTTTCAAGCAGACCGGTCAGGAACGTCTTTGGGTGCATAGCTTTAATGCTGCACAAAACCTTAATTCTGTTGCTCATATTGCTTTGCTCGCTGTCGCTCACGCAACTGTTGTCACTAAATTCGAAAGCTCTTATCGCAGTCTTAAATCCGTTAAGTGTATTGCTTGACGAGTTGTTTTGAATATTTCTGCCGGATTTCAGCTCTGTTCGGCTGATGTCAGCTTTGCTGTGCCGTTTTTCTGCTTTTTTATTTGATACTTGCCTATTTTGCGACTTCTGTTAGTTTTTGTTTCATGTTTTGCTCATCTCTATAAAAACGATAATTTTTTCAGAACACTAAATTTAAAGCGATTCCGTTTTTCTTTGTTTCAAATTCACAAAACGCTTTACAACAATGAGAACAATAGTGTGAGCAAAAATGTCCATTTTTTCGATCTTTTATATTGACCTTGCTTTTTTTGAATATGCCGAATATTCCCTTTTTGCATTTTTATTCAGAGTACCACTCGATAATTGCACACGGTACACTTCCTGTGGCAGAAATAACAATCATTCCGCTTTCCATTTCATTGTTGCAGTAAGGACATACCAACCTAATCACCTTTCTAATCATTAATGCTATATCAAATATCAGTTTTAGACATCTTTTGTTTTTCTTTCAAAACCTTTATCATTGTAGTCATATCATTATTTCCTATTATAAAGGGCAGTACGCTTGCGGTTGCATAACAGATATTAACAATGGAAAAATAAAAATTAATGAAATTGCTAACAAGTAATAGTGAAACTCCAATCAAGAAGACATTGCCAACCGCTCCACTCAAAAAGAAAATAACAAGTTCGTGTTTTTCCATTTCGAGAAGGGACTCTTTTTTTATTTCAACATAGCCGTGAAACACAACGGGAGATATGTAAAGTTTGGCTATTTTGATTCTCATAAAATTTGCACCTATATAGATACCATCTACCGGTTTTTTGAAAATAAGGGATGCTATATAATAGAAAATTTCATGGTATATTCAATACTAGAAAAATGAAAAGAAGTGAAAAATGATAAAAGCGCAAACAGAAAATCGGTTATATATAGTTACTCCTTTTTACAATATGATCACTATTTCTTTTATTTCTCCGTACATTCGCTTTGTCCTTGTGTAATTGTCCGCTTCACAAAACAAAAAATTGCACAAACACTCACCCGCATTTTTGTCAATTCTGTATACTATACATTACATCAATTGAATTGACAAAACTGTAAAAGTGTTGTATAATAGAGTAAATAAAAAAACACCACGCACAGGCTGTATAGTTCCTGCAAGAACGATACAGCCCCTCATCAGCTCGATGCGAAACCATCTGACTGACTTAGTGCAATAGTGCCTTTAGTGTGCTTTATTATAGCACATTTAATACAATTAATACAATTTTGCAAGAGCTTTCAGAAGTTTACCAGACGCTGGAGGCTCTTGTGTTTTTAATCTGATATACAAGGCGTAAATCCGCAGTGTATATCCCCACCTGCCGCATATCAAAGGCAGTACAAATTGAATGCCGACCATCGTCAGAGATGACCTACAGCCGAGATAACTACGCATTAGTTCTGAGAACATCGCGTGAGTAACACGGGAGAGGAACAGTAAACACCGATTTACTGCAAACCACCGACTAACAGTCACAGTTCAGAAACGCCGCACATTCTGCGGAGCGAGTATACATACTGTACTACTGATACAGTTGAGCTACATCGGACTGGGTAGGTGTTAAGCTACGGAGAGATGCAAGAGCGTTAATCGAAACTATGAGTCGGAACACAAAATGTATATTATCACAGTGGAGCAGTTGCACCTGCTCTGCTGTGTGATATATGATTTTATTTACAGTTTCAAGGACACTACTACTGTAGTATCCCTAAAAGTGTAACTAATGTAAATTGGCACGCCAAGAGGGATTCGAACCCCCGACCCTCTGGTTCGTAGCCAGATACTCTATCCAGCTGAGCTATTGGCGCATATCTTGTAAATTTACTAATATATTTTAGCACATCGAAAAGAGTTTGTCAAGGGGTTTTATAAAATTTTTATAAAAAACGGGGGCGGGTTTGGACGCTAATACCAACTTGTAGAAAAGTCTGTTTTTTTAAAAATAGAGTAAATTCCCTATCCCTAACCCCAAACCCCTTCCCCTGGGAAGGGCTGTGTATGCTTTGTTGGCTCTGCATCGTGCAGAGCCTTTGGGCATACACGCCCGGCGTCCGTGCCGGGCTAATTGTGGGGCTGCCGCCCTCATCCCGCTTGGGGCAACGCCCCAAACCCCATAAAACATCATTTTATGTTACTTAGTCGCTTTATCGAGTGCCTGAGAAATGTCCGCAATAATATCGTTTATATCCTCGATACCGATAGTAAGTCTTACCGTACCCTCGCTTATTCCTGCGGCTACGAGCTGTTCGGGAGATAACTGGCTGTGCGTTGTCGAAGCGGGGTGGATAACCTGACTTCTTACATCGCCGACATTAGCTACTATCTGTAAAAGCTCAAGGCTGTTCATGAACTTTTCGCCTGCAGGCTTGCCGCCCTTGATAACGAATGTGAACACACCGCCTGCGCCCTTGGGACAATACTTTTTGCAAAGCTCGTAATACTTGTTTGAGGGCAGTGCAGGATAATTTACCTTTTCAACGGCAGGGTGGGCTTCAAGGAATTTTGCTACTGCAAGTGCGTTTTCGCAATGGCGCTGCATACGCAGAGCAAGCGTTTCCATACCTGTAAGGCAGGTGTGAGCCGCAGACGCTGAAAGGCAGGCACCTATATCTCTTGTTATGAGCGCACGGAGTCTTGAGATGAATGCCAGCTCGCCGAGGTCGGCAAACACTACACCGTGATAAGATACGTCAGGCTCGTTGAAAAGCGGGAATCTGGGATTGCCCTTGAACGTGAACTTTCCGCTGTCTACTACAACGCCTGCCATTACACTTCCGTGACCGCCCAGAAACTTTGTTGCGGAGTGGATAACAAGGTCAGCGCCCCACTCTATAGGTCTGCAAAGATAGGGTGTCGTGAAGGTGCTGTCTACTACAAACGGGATACCGTGCTTGTGGGCTATCTTGCCGATCTCCTCAATATCCGCTACGTTTGCGTTAGGGTTGCCGATAAGCTCGGTGAAGAACAGCCTTGTCTTGTCGGTTACGGCATTTTCCCAGGCGGAAAGGTCATCAGGGTCAACAAACTTTACCGTGATGCCCATTCTCTTTAACGTGATACCGAGCAGGTTTATCGCACCGCCGTAGATGTTTATGGACGAAACAAGCTCATCGCCCTCACTGCAAAGGTTTATTATAGTATTGAATATAGCGGCATGTCCGGACGCAAACGAGAGTGCCGCAACACCGCCGTCCATAGCTGTTACCTTACGTTCAAGCATCTCGCAGGTGGGATTCTGGAGTCTTGAGTAGATGTTGCCCGGCTCTTTAAGTTCAAAGAGCGTTCTTGCGTGTTCGGCATCCTTGAACACATAGGCGTTTGTTTCGTACAGGGGCGGAGTTACCGACATTGTAGCTTCGTCTGTTTCATAGCCTGCGTGAACCGCAAGCGTTTCTATTGAATAACTGTTCATTTTTATCCTTCCTTTTACATAAGCGTTAAATACCCTGTTATACACGGGGAATAAGGTAATTCTACCACATTTTTCTTTGTTTGTCTATAGAAATATTTTATCAGCCGACCTTTATCGCTCTGCCGCAATATTGACACCGATTATTCCGCCGATACAACCGCACACTGCAGAGCTTATCAGCTTAGGCAGAAATTCCGTTCCGGTAAATCCGCCGGATATAAGCGTGACGGCAAAGCAAAGGGCGAACATTGCAAGTCCTCCGAGCGTTCCCCACGCAAAGCCGTTTTTTCCTCTGCCGCCGCCGAAGAACATTCCGCAGACGACAGCGGATGCGCCAAGTGAAACATATGCCATTACGCTGTCTGCTCCCGAAGGAGCATCGGCAATATTAAACAAAAATGCACCGATAACGGTAAAAACCGCCGCTGTCACTGTTCCGGCTACAGCTCCTTTCACAAAAGGTCTGAGCTTCTTTATCGCCGCTTTGTAACTTCTGCGTTTTACCATGACGTTACCTGCTTTCGTTTTTTAGTACAAATATATGTTGCGGAAGGGTGCTTTATTACTTTGTCCGGAAAGTGCGAATGTGGGATGAATGGCGGAGACTTTGAAAAAAGTCTTTTAATAGATGTGCTTCTTATTGCATCGTTCAGCTTTGACTATGATAGCAAGCTACCGATAGTTCTTTTTGTCGGACAGCACTTCTCGGGTTCGCTATTCGGATGGGTACACCTGTCAATACGAAAGAGGAAAAGAACCAAAGCAATCAGGAAAACGACTTCTAAGCAACTACAATCCCCACCGTCTTGACGGCAAAAAGTATAGCAATTCTGGAAACAGTCCGGTAAATTACAAAATGAAGATTATGTAGAATAACGGTTTTGCAATGCCGTCAATCCACCTCCCCTTTTTCGAGGGGAGGCAAGGGTGATAGTGCTTGGCAAGGGTACTGCGAAACCAACAGAGCGTTCATTTAAAGGCAAGGGTGTTGGCGATTTTCGAGGGATAGTGCGGTTTTGGAAGGTTATGTGGAGCGATGGGCGGTGTGGCAATCCCTCCGGTAGTCGCCCGAATTTTTTAGGGCGACAGCACCTCACCTTTGACAAGGGAGGCAAGTTTAGTGCCAGGCAAGGGATAGTGCGTTTTTTTGAAGGGTAAATGTCAGTGCAGTTGTACAGATATACTCACGAAAATATTAATGCCTTGTCGGTACAGAAAATGTTTTAGCAGTGTTGGTGATATATTTCACAGTGCAGTTATAATAACAATCGGTTTTTGCAAAATGACGGTACAGCGGTTCTGCCGTCATTTTGCATAATCGGAATGTGAAATTGCAAGAAAATATTCTGCAAGTTTCATTTAAAAAACTTGCAGAAATGTATTGACAACACCGCAAACCCGTGATATAATTACAACTGTAGTCAAAACGGCTGCAGGCAATTAACGAAACAAAGCTGTTTCAGATGGCGGTAAATTTGAAGCAAACGTTTCATTTTACTGCAAATACTCCTTGAATTTACGGTTAATTTACAAAATACCGCGGATTTGCAGGTTGATTCATCTGTTGCCTGCTGTTTTTGTCCCCAAAAATGAAATTATTGGATTCAAAACGTCCAAAAAACGTTCAGAAACAAACAGACACCGAACAGGAGTGAGCTTATGCTGGAAAAAGAAGGTCAGGTCAGAATCCCCGCCGGCTGCGCTATCTCAGGCTTTATAAGCAGGGACGGCAACAGAATATGCGGTGACAAGATAGTAAAGTCTATATCTTATATGCACGACAGATCAAACGGTCTGGGCGGCGGATTTGCAGGATACGGAATCTATCCGGAGTACAAGGATCAGTACGCATTCCATATTTTCTACGATTCAAACGAGGCCAGGGTGGAAACCGAGCGTTTTCTTGACAAGCATTTTGACGTGGTGAACCTTTCCCGTATCCCCACGAGAAAGCACCCGAATATCACAAACGAGCCGCTGATATGGAGATATTTCGTGAATCCCCTGCCGACAAAGCTCACCGAAAGTCAGCTTGACGAAAGAGAGTTTGTCGCTCAGTGCGTTATCAACATAAACGACAAGATAAACGGTTCATACGTTTTCTCAAGCGGTAAGAATATGGGCGTATTCAAGGCGGTAGGATACCCTGAGGATGTCGGAAAGTTCTACAGACTTGAGGAATACGCAGGATATGCCTGGACAGCGCACGGCAGATACCCTACTAACACTCCGGGCTGGTGGGGCGGTGCTCATCCGTTTGCACTGCTTGATTATACCATAGTACATAACGGTGAGATCTCTTCCTACGACGCAAACAGAAGATATATCGAAATGTACGGTTACAAATGCAACCTGCTTACAGATACAGAGGTAATCACATATATAATAGACTTCCTCAACAGAAAACAGAAGCTGTGTCTTGAAGATATAGCGAAGATAATCGCCGCTCCTTTCTGGAGCGAGATAGACTCGGATAAGTACAGCGAGAGCGAAAGACAGAAGCTGAAATACTTCAGAAACGTATTCTCAAGCCTGCTGATAACAGGACCGTTCTCGATAATCCTCGGCTTTGACGGAGGCCTTATGGCACTCAACGACAGACTTAAACTGCGTTCAATGGTTGCCGCAGAAAAGGGCGATATGGTTTACCTTGCGAGCGAGGAATGTGCGATCAGAGCCATCTGTCCCGTCGTTGACCGCATCTGGTCACCGAGAGGCGGAGAGCCTATCATCGTCAAGCTGAACGAAAAGAAGTAAGAAAGGGAGCGGTAACAGTGGCACTTAATTATTTTCAGCCTTTATTTGATGTTATAAGAGATAAGGACCGTTGCATAAAATGTCAGGCGTGTGCAAGACAGTGTTCAAACGAGGTACACAGATATGACGCAGATCTTGATATGATGATCTCGGACAGCCAGCAGTGCGTTGACTGCCAGAGATGCGTATGTATCTGTCCTACGGGCGCATTGAAGATAGTAGATAACCCCAACAAGTTCAGGAACAACTCCAACTGGAGCCAGCAGATAATGACGGAGGTCTACAAGCAGGCGGAAACGGGCGGCGTTCTTCTTTCGGCAATGGGTAACCCGAAGGAGTATCCCGTTTACTGGGACAAGATACTGCTCAACGCTTCTCAGGTAACGAATCCGCCTATCGACCCTCTGCGTGAGCCTATGGAAACAAAGGTATTCCTCGGAAAGAAGCCGAAGAACGTTTCTTTCAACGAGGACGGCAGTGTAAAGACGGAAACGTCGCCTACGCTTGAGCTTTCAACACCTATCATGTTCTCGGCTATGTCATACGGCTCTATCAGCCGTAACGCTCACGAGAGCCTCGCAAGAGCGGCTACGGAGCTTGGCATATTCTACAACACGGGCGAGGGCGGTCTGCACAAGGACTTCTATCAGTACGGCCCCAATACTATAGTACAGGTCGCATCGGGACGTTTCGGCGTATTCAAGGATTATCTTGAAACGGGTGCGGCAATAGAAATCAAGATGGGTCAGGGTGCAAAGCCCGGTATCGGCGGACATCTCCCCGGTGCAAAGATCCTTGAGGACGTTTCAAGAACAAGAATGATCCCTATGGGAACGGACGCTATCTCACCTGCTCCCCACCACGATATATATTCGATAGAGGACTTACGTCAGCTTGTTCTTTCACTGAAAGAGGCTACAGAGTACAAAAAGCCCGTCATCGTAAAGATTGCCGCAGTTCATAACGTTGCCGCTATCGCATCGGGCATTGCACGCTCGGGTGCGGACATTATCGCAATAGACGGTTACAGAGGCGGTACGGGTGCGGCTCCCACAAGAATAAGAGATAATGTAGGTATCCCGATCGAGCTTGCACTCGCAAGCGTTGACCAGCGTCTGCGTGACGAGGGTATCAGAAACGAGGTTTCTGTAGTAGTCGCAGGCTCTATCCGTTCAAGCTCGGACGTGGTAAAGGCTATCGCACTCGGTGCGGACGCTTGTTATATCGGCACTGCCGCTCTGCTGGCGCTCGGCTGTCACCTTTGCAGAAGCTGTCAGACGGGCAAGTGCAACTGGGGTATCGCAACACAGCGCCCCGACCTTGTAAAGCGTCTTAACCCCAACATCGGTTATCAGCGTCTTGTAAATCTTGTTCATGCGTGGGATCACGAGATCAAGGAAATGATGGGCGGTATGGGTATCAACTCCGTAGAGGCTCTCAAGGGCAACAGACTTATGCTCAGAGGTATCGGCCTTAACGAAAAAGAGCTTGAGATACTCGGCATACAGCACGCAGGTCAGTGATAAAGGAGAAGTAAAATGAAAAGAGTTTACGTTAACGAGGACTGGTGCCTTGCGTGCCATCTGTGCGAATATTACTGTGCCGCCGCAAACAGCGGAGCCGAAAATATGATAAAGGCTTTTGCAAACGGCAAAAAGCCGATACCGAGAATAAAGGTCGAGGAAGGCAGCGGAATAAACTTTGCCGTACAGTGCCGTCACTGTGAAACTCCTCTTTGCGTAAAGAGCTGTATAACAGGCGCTTTATCGCAGAAGGACGGCGTTATTTCGTGTGACGAGAGCCGTTGTGTAGGCTGCTACACCTGCGTGCTTGCCTGTCCTTACGGCTGTATCGTAACAAGCGAGGATTCAAAGGTCATACAGAAATGCGACCTTTGCATGAAGAACAACAACGGCGAGCCTGCCTGCGTAAAGGGCTGTCCGAACAAGGCTATCGTCCTTGAAGAAAGATAAGGAGGAGCGAAATGAAAAAGTATGTTATCATAGGAAACTCCGCCGCCGCAATAGGTGCGGTACAGGGAATACGCTCGGTTGACAGGGACGGCAGTATAACGATAATCACGGACGAGGCATATCACACATATTCAAGACCGCTTATAAGCTACTGGCTTGAGGGCAAGGTTGCCGACGACAAGATATACTACAGAGAGCCTGATTTCTACGAGAAGAACAATGTAAAGACCATCTTCTCGGTGCGTGCCGAGAAAATCGAAAACGGCTGTGTGGTACTTGACAACGGAGAGAAAGTACAGTATGATAAGTTATTGGTAGCAACGGGTTCAAAACCGTTTGTTCCTCCGATGAAGGACATTGATAAAGTCGAGAACAAGTTCACATTCATGACGTGGGACAGTGCAAAGGCTATCCGTGAAAAAGTCACAGCCGGCACAAAGGTACTTATAATAGGTGCAGGTCTTATCGGTCTTAAATGTGCGGAGGCACTTCATCATCTGAATGCCGATATTACTGTAGTTGACCTTGCGGACAGGATACTTCCGAGTATTCTTGATGTCCGTGCAGGCGAGATAATGCAAAAGCATATCGAGGATAAAGGAACGAAATTTATCCTCGGCACAAGCGTTGAGCAGTTCTCAAAAAACAGTGCGAAGCTGACAAACGGCGAAACGGTGGATTTTGATATTCTTGTAATAGCTGTCGGCGTAAGGCCTAACACAGAGCTTGTAAGCGATGCGGGCGGCAAGGTCGAAAAGGGTATAATAACCGACCTTCACCAGCAGACAACGATTGACAACGTTTATGCCGCAGGCGACTGCACAGTAAGCCACGATTGTTCGTCAAATACCGACAGGATACTCGCACTTCTGCCTAACGCATTTATGCAGGGCGAGGTCGCAGGTAAAAATATGGCAGGCGAGGAAACGCTTTATCTGAACGCTATACCGATGAACGCCATAGGCTTCTACGGTCTGCATATCATAACAGCCGGAAGCTATGACGGCGATGAGGACATTACCGAAGACGCAGACAAGGAGATATACAAGAAGCTGGTATTCAAGGACGGTCTGCTGAAGGGCTTCATCCTTATGGGCGACGTAGCAAGAGCAGGTATCTATACCTCTATGATAAAGGAGCAGATACCGCTTACCGAGGTAGATCTCGATCTTCTCAGGGATAAGCCGCAGATGATGATGTTCGGCAAGGCAAGACGTGAAGAAAAGCTCGCAGGCAAAAAGCACTGATGATGTCCTTAATGTCTGCAATAACGGAGGATAAGCCATGACAGTATTAAACGCTAACGAAATAGGTTATTACGACCTTAATAAAAAGATAGTCGAATGTGACGACAACGATATAACGATAACCGACGCTATGGGACAGCGTTATATCGGCTGCGGTGTTGCGGGCAAGACGATAACGGTTGAGGGAACTCCCGGAAACGCTCTGGGCGCATATCTTGACGGAAGCACTATCATAGTACACGGCAACGGTCAGGACGCTATCGGCGACACAATGAACAACGGCGAGATATTCATCCACGGAAACTGCGGTGATACGACAGGATATGCGATGCGTTCAGGCAAGATATTCGTAAAGGGCAACGCAGGCTACCGTGTAGGAATACACATGAAGGAATACCACGAATTCTATCCGAAAATAATCATCGGCGGCAAGGTCGGAGATTTTCTGGGCGAATATCAGGCAGGCGGAATAATAATCGTTCTCGGCATAGGCTGTGACGGCAAAGCGCCGATAGGCTCGTTCTGCGGAACGGGAATGCACGGCGGTCATATGTATATAAGAAGCGACGAAGCGCCTAAGGGCCTTCCCGTACAGGTTTCGTGCGAGGTCGCAGACGACAGCGACAAGGCCGATATAAGAGAATATGTTGATGAATTCGCAAAGAATTTCGGATATAACACAAACGAGCTGTTAAAGGGCAGATTCTACAAGCTGTCACCGAATACAGCAAGCCCGTACAAGCAGCTTTACACGCATAACTGACAACAGACGAAAATAGATATAGATAAAGCGGCTTCGCTATCGTAATACACAGCGGTACGGGGAGCTTCAATACCACGAAAGAGGGTGTCGGAATGAATGTACTTATAGCAGGCAAAACGAGCGAGATCTGCGACAGCATAGCAGGACTTCTGATTGAGCTTGACTGCGACAACATCTCGACTTTCACAAGCGGTGCTATCGTAAGAGGCGTAGACATATCAAGATTTGACAGCGTCATCATCTCCACTCCCCTTTCGGACGAATTCGGGCTTGATCTTGTCGCAGATATAGCAAAAGACGCAAAAAACGGCGTAGTGGTGCTTGCCAAGCACGAGATTGCCGACGAGGTGCAGAAAAAGATACGGTTTACCGGTGCATTCGTTCTCCCAAGACCCTTCAACAAGGCTATGCTTATACAGACAATTAAGCTTGCCGAGGTGGCTCATATCGGAATGGCAAAGCTGGAGGAGGAAAACCGCCAGCTGTCACAGCAGTTGTCCGATATGAAGATAGTAAACCGTGCAAAGTCAATGCTTATGCAGTATCTGAATCTGACGGAGGAACAGGCGCACAGGCATATTCAAAAGCAGGCAATGGATCTTAGAAAGACGCAAAGAGCCGTTGCGGAGGATATATTAAAGACGTATCAGAACACGAAGGAAGAAGAATAAACAGCGAACGCAGGGTGTATGCTCTGCGTTCTTTGATTTTCAAAGCGGTTCTATGCAGTAAGCAGGTGCGGCAGACCTTTTGACAAGTTCCAGTAATGCAATATTTATCCATTAAAAAATCAGCCATATATTGACATTTAGCTTTTTACGCACTTTTCACAATTTTGTTACAAAAGGCTCACAAACGGCTTTACTACGGCAAATGGCGATAAAAAGCGGATTTGTGCAGATTTTATTCGATACTGTTATATAGATAATTATATACCGATATTCCTAAAATATATTTTACAATTCCGACTCAGTGTGTTAAAATAATAACGAACAAAAGAAAGAAGTCCTGCAACACAAATACATAACGCAGGGCGCACGATGATAACAGCTAAATATAGATTAATAACGGCTATAAGCCGAACAGGAGGAATTTCACATGAGATTTACATTACCAAGAGATGTTTATCACGGCAAGGGCGCACTTGAGGCATTAAAGAGCTTTAAGGGCAAGAAGGCAATGATCGTCGTTGGCGGCGGTTCGATGAAGCGTTTCGGCTTCTTACAGAAGGCTGAGGCTTATCTTAAGGAAGCAGGCATGGAGGTTGAGCTCTTTGAGAATGTAGAACCCGATCCTTCTGTTGAAACAGTTATGAAGGGTGCAGACGCAATGCTCAAGTTCCAGCCCGACTGGATCGTAGCAATGGGCGGCGGTTCTCCTATCGACGCAGCTAAGGCTATGTGGATAAAGTACGAGTACCCCGACTGCACATTTGAAGATATGTGTAAGGTATTCGGTATTCCCGAACTCAGAAAGAAAGCTCACTTCTGCGCTATTTCTTCTACATCGGGTACAGCTACTGAAGTTACCGCATTCTCAATCATCACAGACTACCACAAGGGTATCAAGTATCCTATCGCTGACTTCGAGATCACTCCCGATGTTGCTATCGTTGATCCCGATCTTGCAGAAACAATGCCTCAGAAGCTCGTAGCACATACAGGTATGGACGCTATGACACACGCTATCGAAGCATATGTTTCAACAGCTAACTGCGACTTTACAGATCCTCTTGCGCTTCACGCAATCAAGATGATTCAGAACGACCTCGTTGGTTCTTACAACGGCGATATGGCTAAGCGTGATGCAATGCACAACGCACAGTGCCTCGCAGGTATGGCATTCTCGAATGCTCTGCTCGGTATCGTTCACTCAATGGCTCACAAGACAGGTGCCGCATTCGCTGATTACGGCGCACACATCATACACGGTGCCGCAAACGCTATGTATCTTCCTAAGGTTATCGCATTCAACGCAAAGGACGAAACAGCTAAGAAGCGTTACGGCGTAATCGCTGACTTCATGGGTCTTGGCGGTGCAAATGACGACGAAAAGGTAAAGCTCCTCATCGCTTATCTGCGTAAGATGAATGACGAACTGAAGATTCCTCACTGCATCAAGAACTACGGCGCAGACAGCTATCCTACAGAAAACGGTTTCGTTCCCGAAAACGTATTCCTGGAGAGATTACCTGAGATCGCTAAGAATGCTATCGCAGACGCTTGCACAGGTTCTAACCCTCGTATTCCTACACAGGAAGAGATGGAGAAGCTGCTTAAGTGCTGCTACTACGATACAGAAGTTGATTTCTGATATTTCTGAGATCGTAGCTGTTAAATTTGATTTCATCTATTTATATAGCCTCTGAATTATAACCCAAAGGAAAGCCCCTTGTACCACCCCCTAAGGTACAAGGGGCTTTTCCACGTCAAGTCGCCGCTGACAATTCGCCTTGCGGCAGTGTGCCGCTTCAAATTCGCCTTTCTGTATGTTTGTGATTAGCGTAACAACGATGTACGGCGAGTGGCGGGTGTGACCCGCTTCAAATTCGCCGTTCTGACGGTTGGCAGATTGCGTATGTTGCGTTACCGGCGGATAGCAATGTATGCTTCAGATTTACTTTTTGTGATGAAATTTGCCCGTCATTAAAGGACATTCCCCACGATACATACACCTGCGTTTCAAGATTTTTCACATTTCTTTCATCGCCCGTTATTATATGATTCATAAAAAAGGGGTATACTATAGTCACAGTCAGAGGAAAGGAATCCGACGACCGAAATCAGCCGATAGGTTTCGGCTTGAAAAATATCGTGCCGACAAGCACGGTTAACATAACAGGAGTCGGCAGGACGGCAACAGCCGCCCCATACATGCTCCGCCTAAGTACAACGAAAGTTTTCATATATACCTCTCTATTATTCAAGCAAAACCGCTCTGTGATGCAGGGCGGTTTTTGCTATTAGCAAAGCCGACAGTTAATATTGTAAATTTTACACAAACGCACTACAAAATTTCTCAGAAAAATTATAAAAAAGTTTTCAAAAAGGCTAAAGTTTAGAAAAACAAGTGCCGATATAATAAATGTAAGGGTCACAGAGCCCTGTGCGGAGGCGGAGATAACTTCCGCAGTGTTTTGCAAAACAAACACCAAATGACTTTAGCTTAGCGCAAAGCAAGGTCACACTAACAAAAAACAAGTCCCTATAAGGGCAACGACTTCCGAAAAGGATTTCGGGAGTACATTCAAGGAGGAAAACAAAATGGCAGGTATGGTAGTACAGCATAACTTAAATGCGATCAATGCTAACAACAAGATGAACATCAACGTTTCAGGTACAAAGAAGGCAACTGAAAAGTTATCTTCTGGTTATCAGATCAACCGTGCAGGCGATAACGCTGCAGGTCTGGCTATATCTGAAAAGATGCGTTCACAGATCCGTGGTCTTTCACAGGCTACAAAGAATGCCAACGACGGTATCTCTCTTATCCAGACAGCTGAAGGCGGCTTAAACGAAACTCACTCAATTCTTCAGAGAATGAGAGAGCTTGCAGTTCAGTCAGCTAACGGTACATACCAGGATGATACAGACCGTGAAGCTATCCAGCTCGAAGTTGACGCACTCAAGAGCGAAATCGACAGAATCGCTTCTTCTACAGAGTACAACGGCATGAAGCTCCTTGATGGTTCACTCGGCGGTTCAAAGGCTGTTACAGAATTCGGCGCTAAGTATGGTATTGTAGATACCGCTTCAGCAGATTTAGCAGGTTCAATCCTCACTTCTAATGTTGCAGGTGCTAAGGTTACTATAGCTTTAGGTGCAACAAAGGGCGGCGAAGCTGCTACATGGGCTAAAGATGGTAAGGAACTCGTTCTTAACCTCGTTGAGAATGAAACTTATTCTCAGGACGATATTGATAAGTTAATTGCTAACGCTGACAGCCGCAAGGCAGACGGTATTGTTGCTGACTTATCTCTCAAGCTCAAGAACGGCGTTATGAGTGCAACAACAGCTGGATCGACAGATGCAACAGTTGCAGGTGTACGTGCTTCTGCTGATGCAACTGATATTCCCGCAGATCTTCTTTCATCTGCAATTTCGGGATACGGCGATAAAATAGGTATCACATCAAACAGCTACGGTCTTGACACTCGTAAGATCAGCTTTGTTACAGATGCACAGGCCGGCAAGGAAAATGTTACCACCAAGAAGGCTGATACAGCAGGCGCTAAGGACGGCGAGTTTGTAATTCACCTCTCAACAGGTAAGGAGTATACTGCAAAGGATATTGAAGACCTGTTAAAGTCTGAAGGCCTTGATTATTCAATCGATATCACGGACACCAACTCTCCTGATGGTGATGTTACTGTTAAGTTTGACAAGACAACAAATGATGCTACTAAGTATCAGTTTACAATGGACAATGGTGCCGGTATCGGTAAGGATGAAGTTGCTACAACAGGCAAGGGCCTTACATTCCAGATCGGTGCTAACGGCGTAGAGGATCAGAGAGTTACTCTGAACGTTAACGATATGTCATCTACTGCTATAGGCGTTGCTAACGCTGACGTTTCTAATCAGGATGCTGCAAACAAGGCTATCGAAATGGTAGACACTGCTGTTAAGACAGTATCTATGCAGAGAGCTGGTCTTGGTGCACTTCAGAACAGACTTGAGTACACAGTTAACAACCTGACAACAACAAACGAGAACCTGACAGCAGCTGAATCTCAGATCAGAGATACAGATATGGCTACAGAGATGATCAACTACACTAAGAATAACATTCTTCAGCAGGCATCTCAGGCTATGCTCGCTCAGGCTAACCAGCAGCCTCAGGCTATTCTCCAGTTACTCCAGTAATCTGAGAACAGCGTGAGTTTCAGGGCTTAATATTTATAAATTAATGACTTGATGAGTTCGCCCCCGTGAAAACGGGGGCGGATTTTATTTTTGCGGTAAGTGGGGCTGTCGAACTCACAACACGAAAAGCGAGTGGGATAGTGCGGTTTTGCGAGGGTTGGGTGTGGGGCAAAGGTTAGTGTGACAATCCCTCCGGTAGTCGCCCGAATTTTTTCGGCGACAGCACCTCACCTTTGACAAGGGGCGGTAAGAATGTGGTGCGAAGCAAAGGGGGCTAGCAATCCCTCCGTCTTGACGGCAGAAAGGTTTGGTGAATAAAAAAGGCGGACGTGGCACAAGCAGAAAGCAACAATATAAAGGCTTGTGCCTTGCCGTCAATCCACCTCCCTTTGACAAGGGAGGCAAGGGTGTTGGTGGTTTTCGAGGGATGGTGCGGAAAATCTAATTGATGGTGGGGATGGGGCAATCCCCACCACAGTTGGCTCGGCTTGACCGAGCAACAGAACCTCACCCTTTTAAATGTTAGAGGGTAACAGCGTAATGATGGTGCTAAGGGAAAACAATCCCCACCGTCTTGACGGCAAAAAGTATAGTAATTTTGGAAACAGTCCGATAAATTACAAAACGAAGATGATGCAGAATAACGGTTTTGCAATGCCGTCAAGCCACCTCCCCTTTTTCGAGGGGAGGCAAGGATATAGTGCAAGGCGAAGGGATAGTGCGGGTTTTTAAGGGTTGGGTGCGAGGCAAAGGTTAGTGTGACAATCCCTCCGGTAGTCGCCAGATTTTTTTGGGGGCGACAGCACCTCACCTTTGACAAGGGAGGCAAGGGTGATGGTGTGGGGCAAGGGTTGGTGCGGCGATTTATCTGTTGACGATGCTTTGCACTGCAACAGAAAAAATCGGGTACTGTGCCGTACCCGATTTTTCTTAACCGTTGATATACTCTTTTGGAGATATCCACTTTCCGTTTTGCTTTACTGCAAAGTGAAGATGAGGTGCCAGCTTCGACTCGCATTCGATAGTCCCTGTAACGCCTATCTTCTGACCGGATTCGACATTGCTTCCCTCTTTGACCTCAAGCGACTTGTCAAGCCCGTAGTAATGCGTTTCGTAGCCGTCGCCGTGATCTATCACAACGCATATGCCCCACAGCGGATCGTCCTTTATCTCCTTGACCTTGCCTGTGCAGGCGGCTTTTACATCTGTTCCGACCGATGCGGCGATGTCCATTCCGTCGTGGGTCTTCCATACGCCGAGAGTTTCGCTCTTTACAAGCTCGCCGTTGCTGTATTCCCATATAACTTCATTCTCAATCGGCATTACACGCTTTGCTGTGCTTCTGACAAAGTTATTTGCAGGTGCGGCTGAGTTGTCGGCTTCGCTCTTTGAGGTTTCATCCTTAGGTATACCGCTCTGCGTGTTGTCCACCTGCTCTGCCGATACGGTCGAATCGGGCTTTTGCGGTTCTTCGTCGGCTATTGTCTTCAGCGTGCTGTCGTAGGTCAGATATGTTGATATTCCTATAGCAACAACGCTCAGACATAACGCTCCCGCAAAACCTTTGCCCTTGAAAAACTTTTTTATCTTTCCGGTAGTTATCTTATCCATAGCTTTTTCCTTTCAAGTTATGCTTTACTGCATTTGTAGTTTTAACGTTATTTTCCGTTTTATACGCATTTTTCAGAAAAATCTTCCGCTTTAACGCTTTTCCGCTTTAAATTGAGTAAAAATCTATTGACAAATACCGAGTGCCGTGGTATACTTACATTGTACCCAAAAAATCGGGTATTAAACCGAATATACACCACAAATCGCAGATGGAAAAAAGTAAGGCGGCAGATTTCTCACAGAGAGTCGGATTAGGTGCGAGCCGACAGAATATAAAGCCTGAATTCATTCCGGAGAGATGAGCCGAAAGCGCAGAGCCTGTAAGCCATTCGGGTAAGCCCGTTACAGCTTTAAAGACCGTATACCAGTGCTGTGCACCTGTACGGTGAATTGAGGTGGTACCGTGGATATATATCCGCCCTCAGATTAGGAATAATCTGAGGGCGGTTTTTGATTATACGGAACTCATAAAATTCCGGGTGTGATGTATAACTAAGATACGCAATAGGAAGGAAAGAAAAGCGATGAGTATGAACATGATAAGAAAGCTCCCAACTCCCAAGGAGATAAAGGAGCTATATCCTCTGTCGGACAAGATAGTGGATACAAAGAAACAGCGTGACAAGGAAATAGCCGATGTATTCACGGGAAAGAGCAATAAGTTCCTGCTGATAATAGGCCCTTGCTCTGCCGATAAGGAAGAGCCTGTCCTTGACTATATTTCAAGGCTGGTACCCGTTCAGGAGCAGGTAAAGGACAAGATACTGATAATTCCCAGAATATACACGAACAAGCCCCGTACAACAGGAGAAGGCTACAAGGGCATGATACATCAGCCAGACCCGACAAAGAAAGAGGATATGCTTGAGGGACTTATCAAGGTAAGAAGCCTTCATACAAAGGCTATCGAGCAGACGGGATTTACCTGTGCGGATGAAATGCTCTACCCTGAAAACTACCGTTATCTGTCCGATCTTTTGTCTTATGTTGCTATCGGCGCTCGCTCGGTCGAGGATCAGCAGCACAGGCTTACATCAAGCGGAATGGATATTCCTGTCGGTATGAAGAACCCCACGGCAGGCGATATGTCGGTTATGCTGAACTCTATCCGTGCGGCTCAGGCAAGCCACACATTCATATACAGGGGCTGGGAAACTGTCACAAGCGGAAATCCGCTTGCGCACGCTATACTGAGAGGTGCTGTAAACAAGCACGGTCAGACTATCCCGAACTATCACTATGAGGATCTGTCACTGCTGTACGAGCTGTACTGCAAGAAAAATCTTCAGAACATGGCGGTCATAGTTGACACCAACCACTCAAATTCGGGTAAGAAGTATTTAGAGCAGGTAAGAATCGCAAATGAAATTCTTCACAGCCGCCGTCACAGCAAGGATCTTGAGGGATTTGTCAAGGGACTTATGATAGAAAGCTACATTGAGGACGGAAGCCAGAGCACAGACGATGCGGTTTACGGCAAGTCGATAACCGACCCGTGTCTTGGCTGGGAAAAGACAGAAAAGCTCATCTACAGCTTAGCCGACCAACTGTAAGCGCCCGTGGGGCGCGGCAAATTCCGACCTTTGATAATGTTGCGGATTTTTGAAGGATAGCAGAACGGTCGGGGTTTAGCGATGGTGCTATGCAGGTTTTTGGCGGGTCGCCGCTGACTGTTCCGACCTTGCGGCTGTGAGCCACTACAAATTCCGACCTTGCGGCTGTGAGCCACTACAAATTCCGACCTTTGATAATGTTGCGGATTTTCGTAGGATAGTGAAACGGTCGGAATTGAACAATAATGCTTTTTAGACATTATAAATAAGCTGTAGCAAAATCGAATACAATATAATAAAGCTCGCCGCCGTGATGTAAATTCATCACGGCGGTGTTTCTGCTATTCTTTTGGCACTATAATTACCATACCCTCTTCATGCGAAATATAATCGCTATCGGTCGTATTATCATATTTAAAATTGACTTTCAGTGCATTTTTTCCACGGTATTTGCAAAGGATCGGTTCGTCGATCTGCGTAACGGTATATATATCGTTATTATCTACCTGTTTGATTTTTTCTTTTGCCGCTTCTAAGGAACGGTCAACGTCAAAGGCGTTTACGCTGTCATTGTTGAACTCACCGATATATACTTGTGTAACGCCTTGTAGGTTACCTTCTATATCTGTCAAAATATATAGCATTTCATCGGTTTTTACCTCTCCGCTGTATCTGATATACCTGTATTCGTATCTTATCTCGTCAATAGATTTATCGCTTTCGTAGTTATGAGTTCCCAGTACAATCTTTTCTTCTCCGTCAAAACGATACTGACTGATATCTATAAGGCTTTCAGCTGTTTTTTTCACTTTTTCCGTGCGCTTTTCAGTACCTGCATCGGATAATGTTTCAATATCTTCACCAAGCATAACTGCATAAGCAAATTTCCCGCCGTCTGATGAAAGCGCAAACTTCCATACATCGGAATTGATATCAGTCACCGAATAGCCGTAAAGATAATAGTCATATACCCCGTTTGCGTGTTTATCATCATCATACTTTACATTATAGGTTTTCCCGCGGAAATCAATTTTCTGAACAGACTCGGGATCAAACTCGGAATTAAGGCTGTCGTCTACCAACTGTTCGGGCTTATTAATATCTGCAATGTCGGTTGGCAGATACTTGCCGTACAGAACAACATCATATTTGTCCTCAAATTCATATTGACTTTCTGTACTGTCGGAACTGTACTCGTTGCTCTGAGAGCAAGACGTAATAAGCATAACCAAAGATAAAGCGAGAGTTAAAGGAAACAGTGCTGTGATTTTTTTCATAATAGGTTCCTCCTTTTTCCTGCAAATTGAGTGCAATACACCGGCACTTCGTCACTCTGACACATAAGATCACGCATTTCAATACTTGCCGAAATTATCTACCTTTTAGTGTTATTCCGTGATTGTTGAGCACATTTTTTTGTTTAAATTTCAAAAGCGTTCTACAAGCACCCCAGTCACTCCAGCCTACTCTTGACACACCTGATAATCCGGCAGATTTTTCTTTATCTCCTTGTCGACAGAGTTTCCTTAATCTGATAATAACATGCCTAAGCTCATATTTTCAATTCCTAAAATACAAATTTGTATATTTTTCACACAAATACCTTGAACCTTTGTGCATTGTTACCGAATACACAAAAATCCCCCGGTCATAAAAACCGGGGGAAATGTGAAAGCCATAATCGGCTTATTACTTCATCTTCTCGATAGAAAGCATTATCTTTTCCATCTTTTCCTGTGCCTTAGCAAGCTTTACACGCTCGTTTTCAATCTGCTGTGCGGGTGCTTTTGACAGGAAGCCCTGATTGCTGAGCTTACCCGAAAGGAAGTCGATGTCCTTCTGAGCCGCCTTGCGCTCCTTTTCAAGTCTTGCAAGCTCCTTTTCCTTGTCAACAAGCTCGCCCATAGGCATAAATACTCTTGCTTTTGCGGTAACGATTGTTACCATATCGTTGCTTGTTTCTGCCTTTTCGGATACTGTCAGCTCGCCTGCGCCTGCCAGACGTTCGAAGAATGCCTTTGCGCCCTCGAAAAGTGCTGTTTCGGCTGTTTCGATATACATTGTGACCTTCTTTGACGGCGGTACGTTAAGCTCGTTGCGCTGTACACGGATAGCACGGATAGCGTCAACAACCTTTGTGAAGTCTGTCTGTTCAGCCGCAAAGTGAAGCTTTTCATCATATACCGGCCAAGCCGAAATCATTATGCTTTCGGGGTTGTTGTCCTTATCGGCAACTATAGGCATCGACTGCCATATTTCCTCTGTGATGAACGGCATAAAGGGGTGTAACAGCTTTAAGATGCCCTGCATAACGTAAACGAGTACGTTCTGAGCGGCACGGGCTGTTTCTCCGCCCTCTGCGATACGGGGCTTTGTAAGCTCGATATACCAGTCGCAGTAAACGTCCCAGATAAAGTCGAACAGATTCTGTACCGCAACACCAAGCTCGTAGCTGTCGAGATTTGACGTAACGTTCTTTATAAGGTCGTTGTACAGCGATAATATCCACTTATCCTCGATGGGAAGATTTTCGGGGAGAACTGCGCCCTGCATATCCTCGGGAAGATTCATCAGGATATATCTTGACGCATTCCACAGCTTGTTTGCAAAGTTACGGGAATTTGTGACCTTTGTTTCTGTCCAGCGCATATCGTTACCGGGTGCGTTACCTGTAACAAGAGTAAGACGCAGTGCGTCTGCACCGTACTTGTCGATGACCTCAAGCGGATCTACGCCGTTGCCAAGCGACTTACTCATCTTTCTGCCCAGCTCATCACGGACAAGACCGTGTATAAGTACATCCTTGAACGGCTTCTGACCTGTATGCTCAAGTCCGCTGAATATCATTCTTGCAACCCAGAACGGAATTATATCATAGCCTGTAACAAGCGTATTTGTAGGATAGAAATACTCAAGATCTGCTGTCTTTTCAGGCCAGCCGAGCGTTGAGAACGGCCATAATGCAGATGAGAACCAAGTGTCAAGAGTATCCTCGTCCTGCTTCATAGGTGCGCCGCACTTGGGGCAGGTGTCTATGCCGTCAAGAGTGATCTCTGTGTGTCCGCATTCTTTATTCTGGCAGTAGTAAGCAGGTATTCTGTGACCCCACCACAGCTGACGTGAAATGCACCAGTCACGGATATTTTCCATCCAGTAAAGATAACCGTTTTCAAATCTCTGAGGGATATATCTCAGCTCACCGCTCTTTACTACGTCTATAGCGGGCTGTGCAAGCTGTTTCATAGATACGAACCACTGATAGCTTGCTCTCGGTTCAACGGTAGTGCCGCAACGCTGACAGCAACCGACTTTGTGCTTGTGAGGCTCGACCTTTACGAGTAAGCCCTGTGCTTCAAGGTCGGCTACCATAGCCTTTCTTGCTTCGTATCTGTCCATACCTGCGTACTTGCCGCCGATACCGTCCATAATAGTAGCATCGTCGTTCATCATATGAATAATCGGTAAGTTGTGGCGCTTGCCTACCTCAAAGTCGTTAGGGTCGTGTGCGGGTGTAATCTTAACTACGCCTGTGCCGAATTCAATATCAACATATTCGTCGGCGATAACGGGAATCTCTCTGTCGGTAAGAGGGAGCTTTACTGTTTTACCTACTATGCTCTTGTATCTTTCGTCATCGGGGTTAACGGCTAAAGCGCTGTCGCCGAGCAGTGTTTCGGGACGTGTTGTAGCTATCTCGACACTGCCGCTTCCGTCAGAAAGAGGGTAATTGATATGCCAGAAGAAGCTGTCCTGCTCTTCATATTCGCATTCAATATCGGAAATTGATGTCTTACAGTTCGGACACCAGTTGATGATTCTTTCGCCGTGATAGATAAGGCCCTTGTTGTAAAGGTCGATGAATACCTTCTGTACAGCCTTTGAACAGCCCTCGTCAAGAGTGAAACGTTCTCTGTCCCAGTCGCAAGACGAGCCGAGCTTCTTTAACTGCTGAACGATACGTCCGCCGTAAACCTTTTTCCATTCCCACGCACGCTCAAGGAAGCCATCTCTGCCTACATCGTCCTTGGTAAGACCCTCTTCCTTCATAGCGTTTACTATCTTTGCCTCTGTAGCGATAGAAGCGTGGTCTGTGCCGGGCAGCCACAGTGCGCTGTAGCCCTGCATTCTCTTATAGCGGATAAGAATATCCTGCAATGTGTTGTCAAGAGCGTGTCCCATATGAAGCTGTCCGGTTATGTTCGGAGGGGGGATAACTATCGTATAGGGCTTCTTCTTGGGGTCTATTTCTGCGTGGAAGTACTTCTTTTCCTCCCATTCGTGATAAAGCCTGTCCTCAAAATCCTTAGGAGAATAGGTCTTTGCGAGTTCTTTCTTCATTTTATTTTTATCCTTTCTTTGATTACCCGATTATTTTCACGCCTCTACCCTTGCGAAAAGCTGTTCATCGGGGTCTACAAGCACAGTGTAATTGTTTGTGAATATGACCATACCCGGCTTTGCGCCGTTGGGCTTCTTCACAAATCTTATCCGTGTATAGTCAACAGGCACTTTTGTGCTGTTCTGCGCCTTTGAGCAGTATGCCGCAAGGCTTGCCGCCTGCAGAATGGCATTATCCGATATTTCGCCGTTCTTCGCCTTTATTATGACGTGCGAGCCTGCTATGTTCTTCGTATGAAGCCACATATCGTCCGGCTCGGCGGTTTTTACGGTCAGCTTGTCATTCTGTATGTTGTTCCTGCCTATATACACATCGTAACCGTCATCGGTCACAAAGTGCATAGGAGGTTTCGGTTTTACCTGCGTCTTTTTATTGACGGTATTCGCATGGATATAGCCGTTTGCCGCTAATTCCTGCTTTATCTCGCTTATCTCCGCATTGGAGGTGGCACGGGATGCGGCATCGAATACGCTGTCGATATATATAAGCTCGTTTTCGCCGTCTGCTATCAGCTTTGTAAGCATTTTTTCGGCTTTTTCGAGCTTCTTGTATTCCGCATAGTATTTCTGGGCGTTCTGCGAGGGGGTGAGCCTTACGTCAAGCGGAACGGTCACGGTTTCGCCCGTGCTGTAATCCTCGGCGGTAAGCTCGGTCATACCTTTTTCCATACGGTATATGTTCGCACTTACAACATCGCCACGGACTCGGAATACCTCCCTTTCTCCGCACTGTGCAAGCTCGCCCTTCTGAAGCTCCAGCTTTCTTGCTATTCGCTCATAGGTATTCATCAGCATTTTCAGCAAATCCCTTGAACGCTGTTTCATACGTTCGTTTTCCGCTTTACTGCCGTAGAATATATCCAGCAGTGCGTTTGCACCGTCTGCGTGGGATACAAGCATCTGCGTACCGTATTGCTCTATCGGCATAAAGCAGAAATCCTTGTATGCGCCGTTCAGGTCACGCAGGATCGTAAAACCGTTTTTATCTGTAACATATTCTCTTGCACGTTTTATAAAAAACAGCAGGCGGTCATAGTTATCATCCGTCATATCGTCAACCGCAAAATCGGTATCCCGGCACGAATAATAAGCACACTCCCTCGCAAATACGGGGGATATGCCCTCAAGACAGGCGGTCAGGTGCTTTGACAGCCGCTTTCCCTCTCCCTGTTTTACAGCGTTTATAAACTCGCTGTCGGAACAAATAAGGAAGTTTACACGGGTCAGATCTCTCGGCGGTGTTTCGTATACGATATTCGGAAGTATACGTCTTACCGATGAAACATCGTCCGTGATACGCTTTATGCTGTCGGTAACACGGTACACGCCGTCCTTTTTTGCCATAAGTATTATATTGCTGTGCCTGCCCATTATTTCGGCGGTAAGGCGGTTTACTACCATATCGCCTATTTCGTTCATGCACTCAAAATCGAAGTTTATTATACGCTCAAGTCCGTCCTGCGTTATATCGAGCAGCTTTCCTCCGCTGAGGTGCTTTCTGAGAAGCATACAGAACATAGGAGGGGCGGACGGATTTTCCGCCGCACGCTCTGTCATACACACCCGTGCCGACATTGAATTTGAGCTTATCAGTATCTTATTGTGCTTTCCTGCACTGCGTATTGAAATAATTATCTCCTCACGGGAGGGCTGATAAATCTTGTCTATTCTTCCGCCGACAAGCCCTGCCGACAGCATTTCAGATACCACGCAGTGAAGAAAAGTGCCGTCAAGTGACATCGGCAGTCCTTTCCGTCACACGTTAAATTATATATGAGCAGGGGTCTTTACTGCTCTGTGCGACAAATATCTGTGTATTGTGGAATTTGCGGCTAAGAACACCGCAAAGATAATTGCAAAGTATATTTTCCGTGTGGAAATGACCTGCGTCAATAAGGCAGAAATCCCTGTTGACAGCGTCTATCCACACATCGTGCTTTATATCGCCCGTTATAAGAGCGTCACAGCCTGCGAAAACGGCAAGCGGCAATGTGCTTCCGCCTGCACCGGAACAGACGGCTACACGCTTTATCGGTCTGTCGGTTTCGGTATAGCGTACCACCGTGCAGTCAAACGCTTTCTTACAACACTCAGCAAGAGCCTTGGCGTGAGTGGCAATAGGCAGTTCGCATATTTTACCGTAGCCTGTTCCATCGGGCATAACGGGTTCAAGTATCTTGTCGGAGCGCTCAAATTCGAGCAGGTCGAGCATAATATCGGTAACGCCGTTTTTGGTCATATCCGCATTGGTATGAACGCATACAGCGTTCAGCTTATTCTTTATAAGCTCGTAAACCGGCATACCATCCGTCACGCTTTTCAGCGGATCGAAAATAACAGGGTGATGCGATATTATAAGATTGGCTTTGTTCGCCACTGCCTCTTTTATCACATCGTTGGTTATGTCAAGGCAAAGGCATATACCCTTAACTGTGGCATTCATGTCGCCGACAAGAAATCCGCTGTTGTCAAACTTATCCTGCACCGAAAACGGTGCGTATTCATTCAGAAACTCGTAGATAGCGCTTACTTTCATAACCTTCCCCCAAAAAAATCATAATGTTGATATTATATTTTCTATTTCCTGTGCGGTATTGCACAGCTTCTCGCTTTTTGCCGTATCGGACGATGAGCAGCATTCTCCTGCATGTCTTAGCTTACGGCACACCAAGCTCAGATACTCCTTATCCGTTACCTTTCCGGAATATGCAAAAGCGTCGGTTATCTCACGGCTCTCGCCGTCATAGTACACCGACATAATAACGTAATTTCTGCCGTTTTCCCTTGCGGTAAGCTCTTTTTCTATATAAAAGCCGTTTTTGTACAGTTCTTTTCTTAATATCTCAGCCTTTGTCATAGGCTGGAGGATAAAATGTGTATCACGGCTTAAGAAACGGCAACCGAGAACTATCCTTGCTATAAGCTCGCCGCCCATACCTGCGATTATCACATCGTCGGCATAATCTATTTTTTCAAGTCCGTCCGACAGCACAAGACGCACAGCATCTTCTTTTCCTATGTAGTGCATTACCGTCTGTTTTGCCGAAAGCAAAGGACCTTCGTTTATATCCGCCGCCGTGAGCTTTCTTTCACCGTCAAGATAGAGCCTGCAGGGGAGCAGGGCGTGATCCGTACCGACATCGCAGATCTCTCCGCCTTTACGCACCATTCCTGCCGCCGCCGCAAGTCTTGGCGAGAGTATCGGCTCGTGCATCAGTTGCCGACAGCCTCGTTCAGCTTCTTAACCAGTTCGTCCGCATCAACGCCGTGAACGTCGCACGCCTGTGCCACAGTTTCACCTCTTGACGCAGGGCAGCCTAAGCAGTGCATACCCATTTCAAGAAAGAAGGGAGCTGTTACCTCTCCGTATGCGTCTAAAATATCGCCGATTATTGAATCCTTTGTGATAGTCATGTTTTTTACATTCCTTCCGATAGAAATTTCAGTATATAAATATACATTATTTATTATACACCAATCCGAGTGAAATTACAATAGCGGAAATGAGAATTTGCGATAAGGGGGAAAACGGGTTGGATTACTAAGGAGTGGTTTTCTGACGCTTGTCGTGCAAATAACAGTGATAGCAAGCTACCGATAGTTCTTTTTGTCGGATAGCACTTCTCGGGTTCGCTATTCGAGTGGGTACACCTGTCAATATGAAAGATGGGGACCACCAAAGCAATTAGGAAAACAACTTCTAAGCAATTACAATCCCCACCGTCACGGCTCGGAAATATTAGAGATATATAAAAGCCGGATTTCTAACTTATATGCTGAAAAGTGCCGAAGTTGTTTTATTAGCCGTGCCACCTCCCCTTTTTCGAGGGGAGGCAAGGGACGTGGTGCAGGACGAACGGTTTGTGATAGTTTATAACTATTGTGAAAATGACAAGGTTCAGCGCAAAATTGCAATATGATTAAAATGTTTAAACGCAACAACGGCAGATACGCTTTCGCATATCTGCCGTAATTCATTTATAAAATTTATGATACCGTTAATTCCCACCGTTTCGCTATGTTCAGCAAAACAGCATCGTTACAAAAGGCGGAATTTGGTGCGGCGCATTGTCGCAAAACGGCAGATACGCTTTCGCATATCTGCCGTAATTCGCTTATAAAATTTATGATACCGTTAATTCCCGCCGTTTCGCCACGTTAAGCATAACAATATCATTGCCAAAGGCGGAATTACCGGTGGCGTTGCCACCTTAGACGGTGGGTTTCTGGCGTACCTTTATGTGTACTTCACGCAGCTGCTGTTCGGTTACCTCTGTGGGTGCGCCGAGCAGGAGATCCTGTGCGTTAGAGTTCATCGGGAATGCGATAACCTCTCTTATGCTCTCGTCGCCTGTGAGGAGCATTATCATACGGTCAACACCGGGCGCCATACCTGCGTGGGGCGGAGCGCCGTACTGGAACGCATTGTAAAGAGCGCCGAACTTCTCGGCAACGTCCTGCTCTGTGTAGCCGGCAATCTCGAAAGCCTTTATCATTATCTCAAGGTCGTGGTTTCTTACAGCGCCGCTTGAAAGCTCAACGCCGTTGCAGACAATATCGTACTGGTATGCAAGTATGTCAAGCGGATTCTTTGTCTTAAGCGCTTCAAGACCGCCCTGCGGCATTGAGAAGGGGTTATGAGTGAATATAGTCTTGCCTGTTTCCTCGTCCTCCTCGTACATCGGGAAGTCAACGATAAAGCACATTTCGTATCTGTCATAGTCAATCATATCCATACGCTTTGCGACTTCTGTACGAATCTGACCTGCAAACTTGGGAGCCATCTTCTTGTTGTCGGCTATGAAGTAAAGAACATCGCCCACTTCAAGAGCACATCTGTTCTTAAGCTCTTCTCTCTGCTCGTCATTCAGGAACTTGTCGATAGGACCGAGATACTTGAAGCTCTCGTCTACCTTGACATATCCGAGACCCTTCATGCCGATTTCCTTAGCGAATGCTTCCATCTTCTCAAAGAAGCCCTTTGACTGACTTGCCATACCGGGAACTCTGATACCTCTTACGCACTTATTTGCGAAAGGCTTGAAGTCGCTGTCAACGAATAAGTCGGACAGCTCTGTTATAATAAGAGGGTTACGCAGGTCGGGCTTGTCTGTGCCGTACTTCAGCATCGACTCGGCGTAGGGGATACGCTTGAAGGGTGCGGGAGATACGGGCTTACCGCCGAACTTTTCAAATACAGCGGATAAAACCTCTTCTGCGTTTGCAAAAACGTCTTCCTGTGTTGCAAATGCCATTTCAAAGTCAAGCTGATAGAATTCGCCGGGTGAACGGTCCGCTCTTGCGTCTTCATCACGGAAACAGGGTGCTATCTGGAAATACTTATCAAAGCCGGATACCATAAGCAGCTGCTTGAATATCTGCGGTGCCTGCGGCAGAGCGTAGAACTTTCCGTGGTGCTTACGGCTGGGGATAAGGTAATCTCTTGCTCCCTCGGGTGAGCTTGTTGAAAGGATGGGGGTCTGTATTTCAAGGAATCCCATCTCGGTCATCTTACTGCGTAAGAACGAGATGACCTGTGAACGCAGTACGATGTTGTTGTGCATTCTCTTGTTACGCAAATCGAGATAACGGTACTTTAAGCGTATATCTTCCTTTGTTTCTGTCGAGGTGGGAACTTCAAACGGGAGCTGTTCAACAGTTACCTTGCCCAGTACCTCAAGACTTTCTGCTACTATCTCGATAGTACCTGTGGAAATCTTATCGTTGTAAGTACCCTCTGCTCTTTTTATTACCGTACCGCCTATTGTAACGGCACACTCCTTGTTTACGCCCTCAAGAAGACCCTCGTTCTTCTGGAATGTAATCTGCACATAGCCGTAATGGTCACGCAGATCTATAAACTTGATTCCTCCGTGGTCACGGATGTTCTCTACCCAGCCTGCAACACGAACGGTCTTGCCGATGTCGTTTTCGCTCAGCATTTCACAGGTGTGAGTGCGGTACTTGTTCTCTAAAAACATTTCTTTCTTGCCTTTCTTTCTTTATAATCAGCCCTTGAGCTTTTCTTCAAGCATTGCCTTTATACTTGCGGGTGAAGCCGCTCCCTTGAGTGCCTTGTTGCACTGTCCCATAAGGAAGCCGAACACCTTTGTTTCACCGCTTCTGTACTGCTCTACAGCCTTAGGATTAGCCTCCATTATGCCGTTTATCGTCTTTTCAAGCAGTGCGTTGTCTTCCTTTATCCACAGCTGCTGTTCTTCAGCGATAGTTTCGGGCTTCTTGCCTGTTTCGAGCATTTCACGAAGGATAATCTTACGGTTATCCTTTGATATTTTGCCGTTTTCGGCAAGCTCTATCAGCTTTGCTAAATCCTCTGCGGTAAATTTCATATTATCAAGATCAAGCTCACCGAGATTTATTCTTCTCATAAGCTCAACCACTATGAACGTGCCTATAGGCTTGGGGTTATTATATGCCTTCAGCGCATTTTCAAACAGGTCGCTGACACGCTTTGAATCTGTCAGCACCTTTGCGTCAGCCGCAGAAATGCCGTATTCTCCTGTGTAACGTGCCACTCTCTGCTCGGGCATTTCGGGAATGTCCGCCTTGATAGCCGCAAGCTCTTCTTCCGTGAAGATTATCGGCGGTATATCGGGGTCGGGGAAATAACGGTAATCGTGTGCGTCCTCCTTGGAACGAAGCGAGCTTGTTTCGCCCGTAGCGTCATTGAAGTGAAGCGTTTCCTGTACTACTCTTTCACCGTTCTCGATAAGCTCTGTCTGGCGGTATATCTCGTATTCGATGGCTCTTTGTATAGCCTTTGTGGAGTTAAGGTTCTTTACCTCTGTTCTTGTTCCGAGCTTGTCTGAATCCTTTTCGGCAAGCGAAATATTAACGTCGCATCTCATAGAACCCTGTTCAAGCTTACCGTCGCATACGCCTGCATACTGGAGCATAAGTCTTATCTTCTCAAAGAACGCTATGACCTCGGCGGCTGAATGGAAATCAGGCTCGGTAACTATCTCGATAAGCGGAATTCCGCAACGGTTATAGTCTGCAAGGCTGACACGCTCGATGTCGTCGTGAACGAGCTTTCCTGCATCCTCTTCAAGATGTATACGGTTTATTCTCATCGTCTTCTGCTCACCGTCAACCGTTACGTCAACGTGACCGCCCAGACACACGGGGCGGGGCATCTGCGAAATCTGATATGCTTTGGGCAGGTCGGGGTAGAAATAATTCTTTCTGTCCCACTTTGTAAAGCGTGATATTTCACAGTTCATGATGTAGCCTGCTTTTATAATGTACTCAACAGCCTTTGAGTTAAGCACGGGGAGCGTTCCGGGAAGTCCGGAGCAGACAGGACAGCATCTTGAGTTAGGCTCGCCGCCGAACTCAGCCGAGCAGGTGCAGAATACCTTTGAGTTTGTCAGAAGCTCTGCGTGTATTTCAAGTCCTATGGTAGGATATAATTTCATATTGTTACCGTCCCTTCTCAAACCTCGCTGTAACGTCTGTCAAACGTCTTTTCAAAAGCGTCTGCCGTCTGTATCAGCGTAGCCTCGTCCCACTTTCTGCCGACAAGCGACATACCTATGGGCATACCGTCTGCGTTATATCCGCAGGGTACGGAGATCGCCGGGAGCGATGCGATGTTTACCGTTACGGTGCATATATCCGCAAGATACATCTTGACGGGGTCGGTTTCCTGCTCGCCTATCTTGTATGCTACAGTAGGAGCGGTAGGTGTCAGTATAACGTCCGCATTCTCGAATATCTCGTTATATTCCTTTATAATCTGCTGTTTTAATGCCAGCGCCTTTAAATAGTATGCGTCATAGTAACCGCTTGAAAGTGCGTAGTTACCGAGAAGTATACGGCGCTTTACCTCATCACCGAAGCCTCTTGTACGGCTGTCACGAATCATTTCGTCAAAGGTTCTGCCCTCGCCTCGAAGCCCATACTTGATACCGTCAAAGCGTGAAAGGTTGGATGCCGCCTCGGCACTTGCCACAAGGTAGTAAGCCGATACTGCGTACTTAAGGCTCTTCATCGAGCAGTCAACGAGCGTTGCGCCCATTTCTTCGTATTTCTTAGCCGCCGCAAGAACCGCATTCTTTACTTCATCGTCTGTGCTGTCTGCGAAGAATTCTTTGGGGAGTGCTATCTTCATTCCCTTTATATCCTTGCCGACCTTGGCGTTGAAGTCCTCGGCGGGCTTGTTTGCGCTTGTTGCATCACGGCTGTCCTTGCCGCAGATAACATTCAGTATAGTACCGCAGTCAACCGCACTGTTTGCGATAGGGCCTATCTGGTCAAGCGAGCTTGCGAATGCCACCAGACCGTAGCGTGATACTCTGCCGTAGGTTGGCTTAAGACCTGTAACGCCGCAGAATGAAGCAGGCTGTCTTATAGAGCCGCCCGTGTCGCTTCCGAGTGCCGCAGGTGCAAGTCCTGCAGATACTACAGCCGCAGAGCCGCCGCTTGAACCGCCGGGTACACGGGATAAGTCGAAGGGGTTTCTTGTCTTTGCAAATGCGCTTGTCTGTGTAGAGCCACCCATTGCAAATTCGTCCATACTTGTTTTTCCGAGAAGCACATAATTCTCGGCCTTCAGCTTTTCTATTACGTTTGCATCATAAGGCGGAACAAAGTTTTCGAGCATCTTTGATGCACAGGTCGTTCTTATCCCGTCCGTGCAGATGTTATCCTTTATTGCAAGAGGTATACCGGTGAGTGCCTTTGCCTCGCCCTTGTCTATAATCTCCTGTGCCTTTTCCGCATTTTTCAGTGCCTCGTCTTCGGTCACTGTGATATATCCGAGTACATCGGAATCTTTAGCCTTTATGCTGTCTGAATATTCCTTGCAAAGCTCTGCGGCGCTTATCTGCTTTGTATCGAGCATTTCACGCAGAGAGCCGAGCGTCTGTTTTTTAAGCTCCATTTATTCTCTTATCCTTTCGGCTCGTTTATCAGTCTACCATCTTCGGAACTACATAGCAGTTTCCGCTGGGCTGTGTGTTGCTGAGCAGCTTCTCTGTGGGGAATGAGGGCTTTGCAACGTCTTTTCTTACCTCGTCATAGCTTATGCTGTTATTATCCTTGGTATCATCGTAAACTACGTCAAATTCCTTTACGGTGTCCATAAGTTCGATTATTGCGCTCATTTCGCCCATTACCTTTTCTTTACCCTCATCGGTATAATTGAGCTTACTCAGATTACACAGATGGTCAATGGTCTTTATATCCATTATGCCGTCATTCCTTTCCTGCGGGGCTTTTTCTGCCGTTTGTGGCAGAACCTACTGACCCATTATAGTTATACTTTAACTATTATACAACATTGTGAGCCTATTTGCAAGCGTTGGAGGGTAAAAAACTGTGTTTATGTGAGATTTAGATGTGTCGGGGGATTAAGATATGCTGTTATATTGCATAGCACAGCTATATCAGCTTTAGTCGCAGCTTGAATATCGGCGCATTCGCTTTTTAAAACCGCCGTCAACGTAACATTCAAAAATAAGCAACATTGGGAAAGGCGAATTTACAGTGCCTTTCAGGCACACAAGAACTCCCCCGACTTTTCATCGGGGGAGTTCCTGCTTATTGATCGAGGGGATGTATATAAACTTTCGTTGTACTTAGTCGGAGCGGTATCGCATCTGCGGTAACTGCGCCCCTATAATAGTACCGCCTGAGCGGTTATCAAGGCACTCGCCTTATCGCCGTCGGAAATCCTTTTCCTTCGACTATGGCTAAATTATAACGCCTGTTTGTTAATTGAATAATAACTGAGGGTGAAAAAATTATGAAAAGGTGTGAAAAGCAGTATTATTCTCCCGAATACCCGTTTACGCAGGACAGTAACCATACTGCGTTTTTAATTGCTTGATACGATTACCGTATGTTTTGAGAAAGGTGTATTATATTTCGGGAGGGGCAAGCCACTTCCCTACAAATATGTCACATTATATCAGACATTTTTCTTTTAATGGCGATACTCAGACTGTTACGCTAAAATCCACAATTAAAAAGGATATACTTTTTCCGACTTTTTTCATTTTCCCTATTGACAAATCGCCTGTATCAGTATATACTGTATATATAACACATAAACAGTTCGATTACCTGTTATGTGACGTAAGCTTACTAATCTGAAAAGGAGGAAATATGAAAATTCTTCTTAATTCCGATATTCCGATATACAAGCAGATTTCAGCCGATTTCAAGGAACGTATTATGAACGGCACGATTTCCGCCGGAGAATATCTTCCCTCGATAAGAGGACTTGCAAAAGAGCTTAAAATCAGCGTAATAACCACTATGAAAGCCTATGAGGAGCTTTGCTCGGAGGGGCTTGTCAGCGCAGTTCAGGGCAAGGGCTATATAGTCAACGCTCAGGACACGGGTATGATAAAGGAGCAATATATGCGCCTTCTCGAACAGCATCTGCAGGACGCACTCGACTGTGCAAGGCTTGCGGGACTATCCGTTGACGAGGTATGCGAGGTGCTGAAAACACTCGGCAGTATTGAATGATTCATTTAAAAGGAGATAATATGGAAGAGGTAATCAAGGTAAGTAATCTTACCAGAAAATATAAAGATTTTTCGCTGGGTCCTGTTGACCTTTCATTTCCGAAAGGCTTCGCAACGGCGCTTATCGGTGCTAACGGCGCAGGAAAAACAACACTTATGGATATAATCTGCGGAATTACCGCAAAGACAGACGGCACAGTAACATATTTCGGAGAAACCGACAATGCCGACAAGGGTAATGTAAAGGAGCGCATCGGCTACTGTGCATCGCAGGCGATGTTCCCGGCTAACTGGAAGGTGAGGGATATTGCACTTTCTATGAGCCTTGCGTTTGATAAATTCAGCAAGGACAGATTTTATTCACTTCTCGGTGAGCTTGGCGTTACCGATGAGAAAAACAGTAAAAAGCCTTTATCGAGTATGTCGGACGGTATGAAGATGAGAGTGTTCTTAGCGTCGGCTTTTGCAAGAGATACAGATTTACTGGTGCTTGACGAGCCGGGTTCATCGCTCGACCCGCTTATGCGTGACAGGCTGTGCGACCGCTTCCGCGACTATATAGACAGCGGTAACGGCGAAAGGAGTATAATCTTCTCGACTCACAACATAGCTGATATGGAGAATGCCGCAGACTATGTAATATTTATGGATAACGGCAAGGTAATCGAGCAGGGCTTCACAGAGGACCTGAAGGACAAGTATATTGCCCTCAGTGCCGAGCCTGAAAGCCTTGACAAAATATCGCCGCTTCTGCTCTGCTCTTCTCATTCATCGTCTACAGCAACAGGTCTTGCCTTAGCCGAAAACAAGCTTAAGCTCGAAGCACTGGGTGCTGTTACAGAACGTCCTACATTAAGCCAGCTCAGCATTGACCTGATGAAAATTGCGGAAGAAAAACGCCTTGCTCTTAAAAAGGAGGCATAAGTATGATGAAATCGGTACGCTTATTCAATGCTAACACGCTGTTCAAGGTTTCCCTCATTATGATTGTTATGGTTGCCGCAATTTATGTTATAGGCTTCTTAGTCGGCTCTGCCGCAGGAAAAAGCGACAGAGAAAACACAGATGACAGCACAGCGGTCGCAGAGGAAAATGACGATATTGCATATTCCGCCATTAACACAGTGTGCTGTGTTATCGGCTTTGCAGGTGCGCTATTAATAAACGGCAACGCCATAAACCTTTACTATAAGGTTGACGGCAGTAAGTACGCAAGGACGATAAAGCACGGCGGAGAAAAGTTTGGCAAGTCGCTTGCAGGCTCTGTTATAATCTCGTCTGTTACTGCGGTGGCAGTATCGCTCGTACTCGGAATTTTCACGCTTATGAGCGGTGAGCTTGAGCTTACAGATCTGCCGCCTATGGTGCTGTTTTCGCTCGGCGCATCGCTTCTGTCAGGCATTCTGATACGTCCGCTCGTATCTACAAAAACCGCTAACGCAAGAAGCGTTCTTCTTTTGATAACGTTGCTTGTCGCTATGTTTATTCTGTCAGCAACAGCAACGGCGGCGAGCCATATAAGCTACATCGCCGCACTTACTATGAGCATTATATTAACAGTAGTCGGGGCGGTCGGAACGGCTGTATCAACAGTATCCGCCTGCCGTTATATCAAGGAAAACTGGCAGTTCTGAGGAGGTATATGGAGATATGAAGAATTTTCTTTTATCGCTTAGATTCGTTATAAAGCGTGTTTTCAGGCTTACTGCTGCCAATATTGCGTGGCTTATATACTTTGCCGCAGTTATTGCGGCACTAACCGTTGTTATGGCGGCTGTGACTGAAATAAGAGGCAGTGAAGATTATCCGTTTTATCTGGCGACTGAACCGTTTCTGACAGTGTTCTTATCTTTCGGCTTGTCATCGTTGTATTCAGACATTTATGCAAGCGTCTATATCCGTACAAGCGGGCTTTACAAGTGTCTGCGGACAAGGGCTGTGCAGGTATTTTTGCTGATGATAAGCGTTGCGGCTCAGATACCGGCGGTTATTGTTACCGCTGTTGTGAACCCCTCCGCTCTGCCCGACTTTTTGCTTGTATCGGCAATAATAATCGGCATCAGTCTGCCGCTTTCATCGGCTTATTTCCTCATGTGGATGGCCTTCTGCGGATACTCGATATTCAACTTACTGTCGTGCTTTTTCGGGGACGGATATATGGCAGACGGCTTTGCGTTTATGCCGACCGAGCTTTCCGACAGTCTGCCTGTTGCGGCATTGCTTGCAGTGGTGATACTGCTTGCGGGGCTTATAGTTTCTTTTATCGTGTCGGATATTATTTTCCGCATAAGAAAGCGTCCTCGTGACAGACAGATGCTGAAGGGAACGATGCAGGCGTGAGGGCGTCAACGCTCACCTTTCAGCATACGGTCTATAGATGCAGATGAGATTTTTATCGTTGTTACAAAAGACGCTGTAAGTACACAAGCAAACATAAACATACAGGATACCGCACCTGCGATAAGCTGAACAGTGCTTATAATCTGCACAGATAAATCAAAATAGCTTTCAAGCCATATGTTATACACGGCATTTACACCGACCGACAGCAGAAATCCGACTATACCCGAAACAAAAACAGCAAGAACCGTTTCCGCAAGAGTTATTCCGTACACATCCGTTTTTGTGGCTCCGAGCGCTCTCATCACAGCTATTCTCTGTGCGGTGTCCGAATAATACAGCAAAAGTGCGGATGCTGCCGACAGCAACATTGAAACACATATAAGCGGCAGTATAACAATCAGAATCTTTTCGATAAAGGTACTTACTCTGTCTATTCTTGAATATATCATAAGATCGCGTCCGGCAGTTGCGTGAATACCGTTTTTTTCGGCTTGCTCACACGCTTCAAGCGCTTTCTGAAAGCTGTCATAATACAGATTTACTTCGGCATCGCTGTAGCAGAGTTTTGTTTTTTCGGCGGCGCTTTTTGTAATCATCAAGCTTTGTCCGAACACGCTTGCGGCAGCCTCACTGCTTGCTATTCCGCAAACGGTAAACCCATCAAGATATATTTCACCGTTGTCGGTACGTTTCAGTGAAACACGATTGCCTGTCAGCCTTTCCATTTCCTCACGGGTAAATCCCAGTTCGGACAGAAAATCTTCCGAAATAACGACCTCGTCATCGCCGCTTATGTTTCTGCCGTACAAAAAGATTTGTTTGTCGGGATAGTTGTGTTCAAAGCTGATACGTTGATTTTCCGAAATCACATCATACCGCATATCTACCGCAAGAATACGCTTGCTCTGCCGCATCATATCCACAGACGCAGTTTTTTTCATATCGTCACCGCAGATAAGCGTTATATCCTTCACCAGATGGTCTTCACTGTAATTTGACTGTGATATGGAATTCAGATATTCGCTTGTCGTATATATATTGTATCGATAACCGACGTTGCAGGAGATTACTTCTGACACGGCGGTTATTTTTGATATAATATCGTCCGCAGTATCCTCTGCCTGCTTTGCGGTATCGGAATATGGAAACACCGTTGCACACGCCTGATCTATATGCTTGTACTGTATATCCGATAATTCATCGGTAACTGCCGACACAAAAACAGCCGCAGAGCAACACAGCAGCACAACAGTCAAAACGCTTACAGCCACCCTCAGCATAATACGCTTGTGTCCGGTCAGATTCTTCATTGCCAGCTTTAATATATCGGTTATTTTCATCTTACGCCTTTCTGTTATCTGTCATATTCTCTTACCGTGTCAGAGAGGTTTATTCCGCTCAGCGTGCGGAATTTGCAATAAAGCATAACCGCAAGTACGGCTATAAACAAGAGAGCGAATGCCGATATGCCCACAATGCCGCTTGCCGTTTCCAAAGCCACCTCAAAACAAAGCAGGCTTTTTGTCAGGGATGAAACATAGGAAAACAGCAGGTGCATCAGCAAAAATCCGATTGCAGCGCCGAGCAGCAGCGATGAAAAATAAGGGATAAAATATATTGCGTATACGTTGTTTTTTCTCGCCCCCAACAGTATGAAATTTGTCATTATATGCGAGCGTTTCGCTATTGTTACCGAAAATGTATTTAAAACAGAAAAGAAAGCTATCCCTGCAAACAAAACAGCCAGCCCGATAAAAAGTATGTACGCATAGTTAATAGCGGTTATACCCATTTCAAACGCACTTGTATCTATATCAAACCCGTTTTGCCTTGCCGCCGTGACCGTTTTGTCATATTGGTGCATGCTGTTTATCGTGCATGAAAAAACGCTGTCAATCTGTCGGTTATTTGCAACCGCACTGTCGTAATATGAATTAAACGGAACGATAACGGGATACGCAAAAACTGTGTTCTCTCCGCTGTATATTCCTGCTATCGTGTATTCCTTTATCGTTTTTTCTTTACTTTTAACACTCAACTTATCACCGACGGCAAGCGATTCCGAAAGGGCTATATATTCATTTATCCACATACTGTCAGAATCCGGAGTATCGAAACACGGTTTTATATCCTCTCCGCCGATCATTTCACAGTCGAAGCCGGAGGACTCGCTAAGCAGCTCATCAATGAAGTACAGCGGAAGATTTTGCAGAAGCCCGATTTTCTTTCCGCTGTCAGACACATATATACCGGCATCATAATCCGCCGACGACAGATGTACAGCTTTATCAAAGCCGCACTCCGACAGCTTGTCCTTAACACCGGCAGTATAACCGCAGGTCACAATGAATTCGTGTCCTCCCTGCGTCTGTTTATCAAGATAATCGTAATAATCCCGCCGTAAATTCACTGCTGTCAGAAACAGACAGGACGCAACCGCAGAAACTATCGCAAACATAAGTGCGGTAATAATAAGATAAGGCAGACACTTTTTTCCTTCTCTCACAGCAAGCCTTATTTCATCGTATAATTTCATCGCTTACCACCATACCGTCACTGAGCGTAATTATTCTGTCGCACAACCGTGCGTCTGTCTTGCTGTGAGTGACCATCACCACAAGAGTATCTTCATCAACAAGCCCACGCAACAGTTCCATTATGCTTTCACTGTTACGGCTGTCCAGATTTCCGCAAGGCTCATCCGCAAGTATTACATCAGGCGAATGAACAAGCGCCCTTGCAATAGCCACCCTCTGCTTTTCTCCGCCCGACAGCTTGTTGCACTTGGTTCTCAGCTTATCATCAAGCCCCACCCGTGCGACCGCTTTCCTGATCATATCGTCACGCTGTGATCCCGGCACTTTGTTTATTATAAGCGGAAGCTCGATATTGTCATATACCGTGTAGCAATCAATGATATGAAACGCCTGAAAAACAAATCCCACAGTTTTACTGCGGTAAGTGCTAAGCTGTTCTTCCGACAGACCTGCTATATTTTTTCCGTTCGCTATGACCTTTCCGTCGGTTGCGCTGTCTATCGCTCCGAGTATGTTCAAAAGCGTTGATTTTCCGCTCCCCGACTCGCCGACAATCGCCACCATCTGCCCCTTGCTTATATCAAGATTTACATCCTTCAGAGCATAGCACACTCCGTCACCGTCAGCATAGCTTTTATTAAGATTTTCCGTCCGGTACATTATACCGCCCATAAGTTATCCCTCCGATACCAAAAACGGCACACCGTGTATATTAAGTGTGCCGTAATTGTTACTGTGCAATTTTATGGCAATACTGCATAATTATTGTCGTGCGATTGCGCAGTCAGATTTTTCGTCAGATTGTATAAATTGAGTGCGGGCAGGCTGACGCCTGTCAAGCAAAATTTGTGCAAGATGACGGAAAATATGCAAGCAAGCGTGCGGCAAAGGCGATAGCCGTTAATTGTGCGGTATTGCCGTATATGTTTTATCCTGAAATGTCACGCTCTGTTTGTCGCCTCCGAGCTGCATCGAAACCACAAATTCAGCGGAATCGGAGCTATCGGACTGCAGAACGTTAAACCAAATCTCATTCGTATCCTTATCAAAATGATATGTATAAGCATCGTCAAGCCTTTCGGCAAGAGCCGTCTTATCTTCTATCATATCACCGACAAGGTCTTTTGCGAGCACTTCAAAATCATATCCGACAAATCTAAAGCTGTTGTCCTCATTAAAGCTGATGTATTGCTTTGATTTGTCTGCGTCAAGATAGTAGTTTCCCTGCACCGCACCAGGCTCGCCTGACTTGTCAGATCCGCTCTTATCGGCACAGGCGCATACGGAAATTGAGGTCATTGTGACAAGCATCAGTGCCGCCACAGCTTTTTTAAAACGGTTTTTAATTTTCATCGGTCGAATTGCTCCTTTTAATAGTATCGCATTCGGCTTTCAAGTAAAATACAGGCAAAATATCCTGTAAAATAAATTATAGCATATCAGTTATTTTTTGTCAACCGTCTTCATTTTGCCGTAAACCGCTCAAATACTGGAATTGAATTTTCGGTCTGCCTCTTGACAAATAAAGTAAGCTATGTTATAATCCGCTTGTATCGGAAGTTCCGATATTCTAAATTCAAAATGAAAGGACCGAATGCAATGCGTACAAATTCCTGATAAGAGCAGAACGAAATACCCTTATAGCCCCTGCCGCCCTATATGATAATACGGGTGATGAAACGGGCTTGGTTTCGTGTCTGCAATGCAGGAATGTATTGCTGTCGGTCTTGTATTATGCCCTTTTTCGCCGTGTGTTTATGCGAAAATCGGGATAAAAAGCCGTGGGAGCGTATGTTCCTGCGGCTTTTTTGATACAGAAAGGGGTATGATATTATGTCTATAATCAGTGTAAACAATTTAACCTATTACTATGACGGCTGTGATGAAGCCGTGTATGAGAATGTGTCATTCACGCTTGACACAACGTGGAAAACGGGGCTTATCGGCAGGAACGGACGTGGCAAGACCACACTTCTGAAGCTGTTGACGGGCGAACTTGAAAACGGCGGTGCGGTAAACACAAAGGCAGAGTTCCTGTACTTTCCGTTTGACGTAGAGGACAAGAATATGAGCGGAAGTGAGCTTGTCGGGATAATCTGTCCTGAGGTGCAGGAGTGGGAGGTAATCCGTGAGCTGTCTTATATGGGTACGGACTGCGACATTCTGTACAGACCGTTCAGTACGCTGTCGGGCGGCGAACAGACAAGGCTTCTGCTGTGCCTGCTGTTTTTGCGTGACAATGCTTTCCTGCTGATAGACGAGCCTACCAACTGCCTTGACCTTGACGCAAGAGAAGCGATAGGCGATTATCTTAAAGCAAAGAGCGGATTTATACTCGTGTCGCACGATCGTGACCTGCTCGACAAATGCACCGACCACATACTGTCATTAAACCGCAGTGATACCGAAATAATTAACGGTAACTACAGCGTGTGGAAAGAGAATTTTGACAGAAAAGAAGCAAACAAACTCATGCGTGACAAGAAGTTGAAAAGTGAGATAGGGCATCTCAAAGCCGCCGCAGAACGCAGTAAAAAGTGGGCTGACACAGCGGAGGGCAGAAAGATAGGGATCGACCCGTCGAAAACGGAGAAATCGCCTGACAGGAGAGCTGTCGAGGGCGCTAAGGCAAAAGCTATGATGAAACGTATGAAGGCGGTGGAAAGCCGCAGGCAGACAGCTATAGATGAAAAATCGGAGCTTCTCAAAAACCGTGAATACATTGATACGCTGAAAATACCGTCAATAAAGGCGAAATCGGCAACGGTGCTTTCGGTGCAGAATCTTGTGCCGTACTATTGCGACTATTGCGATAACGATAACGGCAACGCTTTATGCAAGCCTGTTTCATTTACGCTGTCTGACGGGGAAAGGCTGTGTCTGTCGGGCAAAAACGGCTGTGGAAAATCGACAATCCTTAAAATCATAGCCGGGGCGGATATAAGCTACAGCGGAAGTATAGCAAAAGCGCCCGGACTTAAAATATCTGTATTGCCGCAGGATACAAACGGGCTTTGCGGAACGCTTGACGAATTCTCGGAGCAGCTCGGTGTTGATGCCGAGCTTGTCCGTGCGATACTCGCAAGGCTCGGATTTTCACGCAGGGAGCTTATCGGCCGGACGGAAAATCTCAGTGCCGGGCAGAAAAAGAAGGTGCTTATAGCGGGCAGTCTTGCTACGCCTGCTAATCTCTATATATGGGATGAACCGCTGAACTTCGTTGATATTATTTCAAGGATACAGCTTGAGCGGCTGCTCGGTGCGAATACGCCGACAATGCTTCTTGCGGAGCATGACAGATATTTCTGTGAAAATACGGGGACTAAGAGGCTGTATATAACAAAAGGATAGGTATATAAGTAACGGCTTGTAAACGCAGGCCGTTACACATTTTACAAACTCTTTAAATTCTTTTGGTGATTAATTTTCTCTGACGGTGTTATAATCGGCTTGTACACAAGAGGTATAAATGAACAAATGAAAGGACATCATCATGAGAAACATGAAAACAGGAAAGAAAGTAATGGCAGGCACACTTGCCGCTATTATGGTATCAAGTGCGGCTATGACAGCTTATGCCGCTACAGAGCATTGGAATGACGGTTCGCAGGGTGCTACGACCGAATGGACACAGTGGAAAACAGACTGGGAAACAGTCAAGAACGATTACGAAAAGGTTTCGGTAAACATAGGCGCAGACGAAACACAGCTTGGCTTTGCGTGGTACTCAAAGACTGTTGAACAGCCTAAGGTAAGAATCGCAAAGAAAGAGGATATGAAGGACGCAACAGAGTTTACCGGCACACAAGTTTCAATAAACATTGAGGCTCTTGACGGTTATTTCTCTAACAAGGTAACCGTAAAGAATCTTGAAAAGGAAACGCAGTACTATTATCAGGTATTCAAGAACGGCGAATGGCAGAAGGTCGAAAGCGTAAAGACCGGCAACCCCGATTCGTTCTCATTCCTTTATGTAGGCGACCCCCAGATCGGTGCGTGCAAGAATCAGATAAGCAGCGAAAATGAAAAAATGAAGAATGAGATCGCCGCAAGGAATGACGCTTTCAACTGGAACAAGACACTTAATAACGCAATTACAGCTCACCCTGAGGTCAGCTTTATGTTAAGTGCAGGCGACCAGGTAAACTATGCCGACAGGGAATATGAATATGCCGGTTATCTTAACGCTTCGGCTCTCGCTTCTCTCCCGGTATCCACTACAATAGGCAACCACGACAGCGGATCATATCAGTATTCTTACCACTTCAACACGCCCAACTCATTCGACCTTGACGATACAACTTACGCTCTCGGACACACAAACGCAGGCACAGATTACTACTACACATACGGCGATGCACTGTTCATCGTAATCGACACGAACAACTACAACTGTGCTACTCACAGAAATGTAATCGAAAAGGCAGTAAACGAAAACAAGGACAAGAAGTGGAGAATCGTAATGTTCCACCAGGATATATACGGCTCCGGTCTTGACCACTCCGACTCTGACGGTATAATCTTAAGAACACAGCTTACTCCTATCTTTGACGAGTTCGACATTGACGTAGCTTTACAGGGTCACGATCACACATATTCAAGAAGCTATCAGTTAAGCGGTGACGGCAAGGAGCATACGGCGTTCGACAGAACAAATGCCTATGGCGAGGATTATCTTACTCAGAACAACTGCTACACGATAAACTCAGACCTTGTTACCGGCACGATAGTTGACCCTGAGGGTACGGTATATATGGAGGCTAACTCAGCTACGGGTTCAAAGTACTATGAGCTTATCCCCGCACAGCAGGATTACATAGCTGAAAGAAGCCAGACTTGGACACCCAGCTACTCGGTAATCAATATGACGGAAACCGCAGTAACAATCACAACCTATGACGCAGATACAAACAAGGTGCTTGAAGGCTCATCTGCATACACAATTGTAAAGAAGGCTGATACAACCGCACTGAACGAGGCTGTCGAAGCCGCAAAGAAACAGCTTGAGGCTGACAAGTACACAGACGAAAGCGTTGCCAAGGTAAACGAGGCTATCAAGAATGCCGAAACGATCATCGCAGACGATCAGTCTACAAGCGACAAGATTGCAGAAGCTACAGCTTATCTCAACGAAGCGGTTGCCGCTCTTAAAGTAAAGCCCGAAGAACCCGCAGATGACGATACAAGCTCAGATGTAAGCAAGCCTGACGATACAAGCAAGCCTGATGACACAAGCAAGCCCGATGACACAAGCAAGCCCGATGACACAAGCAAACCTGACGACAACATCACAAACCCCAACACAGGTAATATGGTATCGGTTGCTCCCTTTGCCGCTCTCTCGGTACTCAGTGCAATCGCTCTGGCAGGTATGGTAGTACCCGAGGCTATCAAGAATAAGAAATCTTCCAAGTAAACACATAAAATAACGGAAGTCCCCACTGTGTAAAAGCGGTGGGGATAACCGTATTCAGAAAGATATGATAAAGATGAATAAGCTGAATTTGACAAAAGGTAAAATCATAGGATATATAATAGCGCTTGTCGGTATTGCATTAAGTGCGGTGCTTATTGTATTGCTCAACTCATTCGACAAGGTGGAGCTTGTATCGACATACAACAGGACGTTTGAAAAAGCAACCGTAACAAAAATCACCAAGGATAACCTCGAGGAAGACGGCGAGCGGTACGGCAATCAGGAGGTAGTTCTAAAGATAAAGACGGGAAGCTATGCAGGCAAGGAGCTGAGTGCGATAAGCCCTAACGGAAATCTTTTCGGTGCGCCGTGTACGGTAGGTCTTGACGTAGTAGCCATAGTCAGCGCCAATGACGGCGGAGAGCCTGTCGTGACCGTTTACAGCCGTGACAGAGAATATGTTGTATATGCCTTTGTTGCGCTGTTTGTGATTATGTTGTGGCTGGTGGGCGGTAAAAAAGGCATAAAATCTGCGGTATGTCTTGCTCTTACATTCGTGCTGACGATTTTCGTTTACTTTCCGCTTGTATACAGAGGCTTTTCGCCGTTCTGGGCGGCGGCGATTATATGCGTCCTGTCTACCGTCATAACGATATTCTTTGTTGCGGGAGCGAATGTGAAATCTGTCAGTGCTATCGCAGGAACGGCATTCGGAGTGCTGGTGGCAGGCGTGCTGGCTCTGATATTCGGTCAACTTGCCGGAATCAGCGGTTATAATGTATCCGAAGTAGAAAGTCTGCTGTTTATCGGGCAGAATATACCTATAAATATAGGCGGACTTTTATTCTCGGGTATTCTCATATCAACGCTCGGCGCAGTAATGGACGTGGGAATGTCGCTTGCGTCAACTATAGATGAAATACACGAAAAGAAGCCGGAGCTCAGCGTATCGGAGCTTTTCAGAAGCGGTATAAATGTCGGCAGGGATATGATGGGTACAATGTCCAACACGCTGATACTTGCGTTTGTCGGCGGCTCGATAGTCACGCTGATGATTGACTACTGCTACGATCTTTCGTACTATCAGCTTATAAACTCGAACAATATCTGCATCGAGATAATGCAGGGAATATCCGGTACTATAGGAATTGTGCTGACCGTGCCGTTTACATCGCTGCTTACGGCGGTTATGATAAAGAAGTATCATAAGAAGAAGGAACAGACAAAGGACAGCGGTTCAGGAGAATAAGAAAAAGCCACAGGGAATAAAGATGAATAGTGATAAAGAAGCATTCACAAACATCTTATAAAACTTAATATAGCGGATTATATGGACAGGCACACGGAAATCAACCGTGTGCCTGTCTTTTTGAGTTCTACAGTGATATTTTTCGTGTTGCGAATAGGGTGTAAGAAGCAGAAATATATTATTCCTCAATCACCATAACCATAGGCGGCGTACAGTTTTCTGTATAAAAGTCTCCCTTTTCCATAGCCTCTTTGATGACTGCAACAGGAAAAGCATAACAGCTGTACTTTCTGAATTCCGCCACACGACCTTCAAGATGCTTCGGTATATTGATTTTCATTTCAGGCATTATTTCACGAAGAAGCGGCTCAAACATATCCGCAAATTCATAGATTTTGTTGATGCGCAGCTTATCCAGCTCATCATATTTCTGTTTTGAAATAACGGGAATATCAAGCTGTGGTATACCATTTTCCATACGCAGTATACCACCTTCTGCAAGATGAGGTATTCTTTCAAGATATATAGGGTCAAGTCCCGTATAGTTGAACGGAATGCCCTTGTAAATAACATACAGCATTTTCATGAACATTTCATCACTGAGCAGAGTATCTCCGTGCTGATATTTGTTGAGGTCAGGCTGTGCGTCGTAAATATGCAGGTCAACGGATTTTGAGCTGAAAAAGTTTTCCTCGTAGCTTCTTCGTTCTCCGCCATAGCAGTATTTTGCAAACCTGTAGTTTTCGAAATCAAAGTCAAGAGGATATCTGTTTCCGAATGCTATCCACTTTCCGCCATCGGGACGGAGGGGATACTCTTCTTTTGACGGTACTATACGCTGTACCGCTTGATAGATTCCGTTTGAAAATAGATGCAGTACGAAGAAGTATTCCAGCTTACGCTGTTCGCTTTCTCTTAGGTTTAAGTCTTTGGTACTCACATTTATTTCTTCAATAAATTCACGCACAAGACTCCAGATAGTATTGTAATTCTTTTTTGAAAATTCAATCTGAACATCAAGACTTTTTAAAATCTGTTCGGGAGTTGCAATCATAAAATCCGTAAAGACTTTATCTCCCTTTCTCTGCATAAGCTCCGATTTTATAAGGTCATTGACAGCGTTTTCAATATACGCTGTCGGGATACCGAGAGCAAGAGCAATTTCTACGCAAGTTATCGGCTTTTCATAAGCGGCTATAAGAATATTCTGCTTTAACATATCGCCTTCAGTCAAAGAAAAAGGCTCGTTGTTCAGCCCCGTACAGCCGTTACAGGTAATTTCAAGCCGTTCGGGCTGATAGCTTTGCTTTTTGTATCGTTCCATAGAATCAAATCCTTTCCGTATCTGCTCTCTGCCTGTTGACAGTCTTGACAGCACTGTGCCTTTCGGAATACCAAGCTTATCGGCAATGTTCTGCACCTTTTCGCCGTTAAGATAATGGCGGACAATAACCTCACGATACTTCCCCGAAAGGTACGCAACCTCACGGCGTATTTCGTCATCACTCGGCGCATCTGCCTGTTCTTCCTTAAAGTCGGGTATATCCTCTGAAATAAGGTTGATGCTTACCATAGGAAGCTTATATTTCCGCCTTAGCATATCGTAATACTTGTGGTTAAGTACCGCCGACAGCCACTTTTTTATATCCTTTATTTCATTTGGATATTTCAAAGCGGCAAGCATTGTTTCGCTTGTTAAATCTTCTGCGTCCTCAAAGTTTCCGCATTTTTTAAGTGCAGCAGAAAACAGATAATTCATAATGTTTTCAATGTCGTTTATGTGCATAGTACACCTCTTTTGAAAGCTTTCACTTATAAGTCGCAGTTTTTCGATTTGATTCGATGATTTTATGATAATATTTTTTGAGGATTGTGTCAAGAAAAACACACAGCAGATTTCTCTGCTGTGCGTTTATGCTAAATAATATAGTCGGTAATGCAATCATACCAGTGAACATAAACCTCACCGTTCACGGTAATACGTTCATTGTCGGGAAGAATTTCCGTCCAGTTTTTCTTATAACGGTCTTTTGCCCAGTCGTTACGGTTAAATCTTCTCCAGAGAATAGTCCTGCCGTTCTTGTCGAGATACTGTTCGCTAACAACACCACCATCATAAGTTTCGATGTCCATAACGCAAATTGTATCGTAAGATTTACCGCCGATTTTAACCTTGTATCTTCCAACAATATCAAGTAAAAACGGCTTATCAGCGGCAGTAATTTCACTGCCGTTACGAATAATATCACCCTTTGCAGACAAATTGACTTCGTTTCCGCAGTTGTTTTCACCAAAACCCCAGTTCGGAATAAACTCATCACCGTCAAGGAAGGTATAGCATTTCTTCACTCCGCCGATTATGTGACTTTCAGCAAGAAAACGACAGTACGTATCAGTAAGATGCGCAATAAAGGTTCGCTCCGCAATTTTATCATTATCTGTTTTGTTGCAATCCATAGGAGCATATTGCTTTGCAGTTATTTCTACGCCCTCAATACCGTGGATTTCTGCCTTTCCTACGACTTGCATTTCATCATATTCTGTGCGGTTTCTTTTTGGGAAATCGTATATTGCCCAGTTAAGCCTTTCACCCAGCTTCGGAACAATAAACCAGCCCATAAGCTCCTCCCACTTAACGGAAAAAGGCTCTTTATCAAGCTTTGTAATTGTATATTCAGGCATAAATTCGGGCAGCTTTTTCATATTTTCATCAACCTTTCTATAAATCGTGTCAGGCAGATATAACCTTTTGAAATTGTTTCTTGCTGTATAAAGGCGGCTTTTTACAGTTCCTATGGGAATATTAAGCCTTTGAGAAATCTCGCTTTGATTATAGCCTTGAATGTAAAACAGGTTGATTATCTGTTTGTCATTCTCTGATAATGATTCAAGCGTATCGTAAACATCGTGCTGTTCAACATATCCGTATCGGCTTGCAGTAAGCGGCTGTTCGGTCAGTTCGTCGATTGAAACATCAACACTTTTCGCTTTTCTGCGGTAATAGTCATTGCACTTATTTCGGGCAATGCTGATTATCCACGCTTTAAAATGGGATTTATCTGCAAGAGTATCAAATTTCTGAAAAACGGTCAGATAAGTATCCTGTAAAACATCATCTGCATCAGCCTTTGATGACAGCTTAAACCACACAAAACGATCGACAGCATTTTTACATTCATTCAGCAGTATTTCAAATTCGGTCATATCGTCACCTCCTTGTGTTTACTAAAAGCGCTTTCACTGATATAGACGTAGCTGGAGGCAGAAAGGTTCACATACATTATAATTTGGTTATGAAAAATGCTTGCAGTATAAACCACAAGCATTTTATTGTTGTAAAATTACTCATTATAATCATTTTCGGTTGGATATCAATAATCATCTCCATAAATTTCCTCCTTTAATTTTTTATTATTTCACCAGTCATTTCTGTTATCCATCCTTCTTCAAATGCTGGATTAGTAGTGATTCTTTCAAGCATAATATTTAATTCTTCTCTTAATTCTCTTAAATCATATGTAATGGGTTGTAATTTACGATTATATGTAATATAAGTATAATTCTCTTTATCAAATGTACGCAGATGAGGATTAGTATTAATTACTGCTCGCATATACGGTTCAGTGTTCTCATCTAAAATATTCAAATCACCAACAACATATCCGAATTGTGCTAATCTTTCATCAAAATGCTCATTGGTGTTTCTGAACTCTTTCTGAAAAATAAGCGGGAATTCCTTTTTAGTGATATTAAAACTTTTTCTTAACCTTGCTGAACGTTGGGTAGCATCTTTTCCACCAAAGCCACCGTGATTGTAAAATACATTTGATATATTACCACAAGCGGTAAAAAGGCTTTGTAAATGAAAAAAGTAGTAAGTGTGTTCATCGTGATATATCCCAACATTATAAAACGCATCAATAAAATGTGGTCAAGAGATATTAGTGCAAAATATATATTTTGCGCAGAAATGTTCGCGTACAAAAAATCGGGATTATTACCATCAGCCTTAAAATATCTATTTAACATCTGTATTCTCCTAAATCAGAATATTTTAATTATGTGTTTTTAGCCTTTGTATGCACTTGTCCAAATGCACACCCGAATAATTTTTCTCCCTTTCAACCATAGTCACAGCCTTGTCCAAATCAACCCACACAAGACCGTCAACCTCGTTGGAGCTGCCGAACTCGCTCGCCTTGACATAAGCGATAAAGCCTGTCATAATCAGATTTTTTGGTGCGAAATAATAGCTTTGCACATACTCACAAGAAAGCACACGCTGTTCTGTTTCTTCAAGCACCTCACGAGCAACGGTTTCTTCAAGAGTATCGCCCTTTTTCAGATATCCAGAACAGAGCGTGTAATTCTTCGTTGAAATATAATTCTGTTTCAGCAGAAGAACCTGATTATTTTCGTTGATAATTGCAACAAGCACGCAGCTTGCAGGATTATCAAAATAGAATTTGCTGCAGCATTCGCAATATTTTTACTCACCCTCATCGCCGATTGTCTTGTATGTAAGCGGTTTGCCGCACCCAGTGCAAAAGTTGATATCCATTACAGCACCTCGTTATATCTTGAATTTATGTCCTAAAATATCAGCCGTTTCTTCTCTGCGATTTTCACCAAGCTCCTTACGAACTGTAATCAGGCTTAATGTGTCATATCCCAACTTATGATAGGTTGCTAAAGCGTTTTTGTTCCGAGGAACAACATCCATACATACGGCGGTATAGCCTGATTTCTGCTTAACGATGTCCTCGGCTGAATTTATCGCCTCACTGCCAATACCTTGACCTCTGTGTGATTCATCAACAAAAACATCCTCTATCCACGCAACATTTCCGCCCTTATACCAGATATGAATAAATCCGACAGGTGTATTATCGCTTTCAATTATATATAATTCGTGCTTTTCAGAAGTCCACATTTCGATATTTTCTTTTGCCTGCGTCAATTCAGGGCTGTTTGCTTGTCCGTTTATTGCTGAATGAAATCCGAAAAAAGAAACGATGTAGTCAACGATTAGACTTTCATAGTTTTCATTATATGGAACTAAATTTATCATTTCAATGCTCCTCTCATATACGACATATCATTCAATCGTGCAATAATACGATTCCCGTCATCATCTTCCTGCAATACGGAAACACCGCCTGTCTTGCCCGATAGATTACACTTGTTCAGCATTTCAATATCTATACCAAGCCATAACGTATAAAGTACGCTCAATGTACCGTCGTGTGAAACGATGATAATATCGTCATCTGTTTCAGCCAGCATATAGGTCATAAACTTTGAAAGCCTGTCCCAAACATCAGCTTTAGATTCTGCTCCGATAAAAGGCTTATCATATACGGATTTTGCCCAGTCAATCGTTCCTTGCCACACAGGGCATTGCCGGTTGTTTCTTGCCCATTCCTTTGATTTTCCGTTTGCATCTCCTAAATCAAATTCTCTTAATGCAGCTGTAAAAACAGGTGTTGAATTGAAGTATCCTGATACAATTTCAGCAGTCTGTTTTGCTCTTGGCAGGTCAGAGGAGTATATGACAAATTCCTGATTTTTATAATCATCGGCAAGATTGTTACCAATAAATTCCAGCCGCCTAATGAGCCAATCATTTTGTTTAAATGTTGTTCGGATTGAGTATGCTGTATCGTGATTATATTTCTCATTTCAACACCTTCCAAAGTCCATTTAAATCCGTAACCATATAATCCTGCCCGAAATCAACGTTTCTATCCCTTCTATCAATCAGAACGGACTTACAGCCAAACCTCTTGGCAGTTTTAATATCTTTTTCTTCATCGCCAATCATAATCATTTCAGAAGAGGCAACACCGAAAATCTCCGCAATATCCGAAAGACCTTTTGGGTTAGGCTTACGATAGCAGCAAGAAATTGAAGAAACATACATATCAAAATAGGGAATGAGTTCGGGAAAATAGCTTTTGTGCAGCTCATCGGGCATTCCGATTGCTACATCTGTCAGAGCCGCTATTATGTATCCCTCTGCTTTCAGCTTGTCCAAGAAATCAAGCGTTTCTGGATAGATACACGCTGTCAAATTCATCGATTCATAAAATTTGTTTATTACATCGGAAAGCTCGAATTTTCCTTGCCAATGAGCCGTAGCCTCACTGAAAATCACTTCATGAGTAACATCGACCTCACGAGGATTGATACGGGGATTATAGCTTTTAAGCACCTCAAAGGACTTGGCGATGTCATCTTCGGTTATGTTCAGCGAAAGTTCGTTGCAAACATAACGGAAACCGTCTTTTTAGAAATCCAGCCACGAAAGCGGCATATTCTTGTATTCCATAAGCGTTCCGCCTATGTCGAAAACTATTACTTTCATAAGTCCTCCGATTTAATTTCAATTTTAAAGCATTATTAATAAATCAGTCTTCATTATCACATTCGTCAACTTCATAATCGTCATATAATTCATCATCAAAGTACAGGTTTGTATTTCCGATTATATCATTTATAATTTCACAACGTTCTTTCCACTTTAGTTTATTCTGTTCCACCAACTCATCATATTCATTTGATACAAAATCGTAAATCATATATGTATCGTTATCATTGGTAATTAAACTACGTAAGAAATAGTTTATATTGCATTCTTCAAAAGGTAATGGAGTTATATTATCTAAGATTTTAGTTAACGGATTTTCACCACCACTCTTCATTAAGTACCATATTAATTCTTTTTTTGATTGTTCTAACCGGTTTAATGTTTCATACAAATCATTACCATAGTACTTGTAAAACACATATCTTGCTACGGATTCATAACTAATCTCATATACATATATGTTCAATTCGTAACATAACTCTTTAATTAAAGCATACAGCGATTGAGCGGTTTTACCAAGGCTTTTTCCATATAAATGTTTTATAGTATTATCAAAATCATTCTCGTCTAAATCTCGACCAAAGTTTTGAATTAGTGTTAATTCTAAAACATCATTTTTGCTATAACTAAATCTGTTATATCGTGCATATTTATAGAAAGATTCTAACATTGATAATAAACTTTTGCATTTAGTGTTTAAGTTTATAGAAGTATGCTTCGATATAAATTCATACATTGCCGTATGCTTATGACTATATAGTAATCTATCTGTTTTTTCTTTATCTGCAGCGTTTTCCTTATAAACTATGAGTTCAATCAAAATTTTTAGTATTCTTTCAAACCCTTGTGACGCTTGGTACAATGAAGTAAAAATGTAATCAGTCGAAGCAAACTTGCCTTCTTTGGCAATATATACACGATTAATATCTTCTACGGCTTTCCAAATTTCCACACCTGATATACCTAACTCCTTAACGAGAGCGAAGTTCATTTCCATTATGCCACGATCAGAATCACTTTTCCCTTCTATAACATCAAGTTGCTCAATGGATTTGATTAAACTTGATTGTCTGGTGGAGAACATTGTTTTTCTACCGCAGTAATCCCATTCACTAGGGAAACCATCATAATTTACAATATAACCGTATGATTCAGCAGTGGAAACATCAAACGAAGTGCCTTCGTCTTCACATCCAAAATATGTTATGGTTTTATATTCAACACTGAATTCTCGTATGAGCGTTTTCCAAAACTGCTTTCTTGAATCACTTGATTGTATGTCTATTGTGGTCATACCAACATAAGCCGAAAAAGTTTCTTTTAATCTGGAATCTATCTTAATTGCTATTTGTTGCTCTATGTCCTCAAGCATACACACATATAAATAATCTGAAAACGACTTATTTATTTTTGTAATTGTGCATAAATCATTTTTTATAACAAACGGATTGACATCATTATATGCAGCCTTATTTACAATATCTCCTCTGGAAAAAATTATTTTACTGGAGTTTAAAGTGATTTCTATACCTTTGACAATATTTTCAAAAACAACATCACCATAAGAAGGTTCATCAATCATGCTGCTATCAAAGAAAAAAGCTATAATTTTTAATTCGTTGCTATCTTTCATAATAATCCTTTCCACTACTCTTAAATTGTTTTATTGTTTGTTTGATATGATGTTATAACTATCACACCTTTCTTAAATCAATTCCATAAGCCTCTTTTCCAACTTTTCTTTCTCCATACTTCCAGTTGTATTAAATCGAATAAGAGGGATATTGTATTTTTCCAAAATAGAATTCTTTAGCTTATCACGGTCGCTCTGCTTAATATTATCATTATGATAAGCATAACCGTCAACTTCAATCGCCAACACAGGAGATTTATCAATAACATTAAATATAATAAAATCGATATGAGTTAACGGATTCTTTGCATAAGCAGTTTCTTCGTCTGATAGCTTATGAAAATTGCAAATGATAGCATTAAGCGGCTGATGTGATATTACATCAAACTTTGAAAAAACATCACTTTTTAGCACATCATTTATAAGTGCATACATGAGATTTTCGGAATCGTATTCTGAAATTCGTTTATGCTTTTTCAAATAACTCTTTCGTTTTTCTTCATAGCACTTATAAAGCATATCAAATACAGAATTAATTTCACTATGCTTAATCTCAAAATTATTATATTGAATGTATTTTATTAAATCTCCAATGTTGGTTCTGCTATTATTTTTGTTGGCAGAAACCACTATTCTCAGTCTTTTCTTCGCTCGTGATACTGCAACATTAAGCATATTCGGATTATCGGTAAATTCCGTTATCTCGTTATCAACAGTTGATATGATAATATCATCTTTTTCTCTGCCTTGAAATTTGTGTACTGTTGAAATATCAATCTGCTCTGTAATTTCATCGGCAAGCGCAGATGTTTGGTCTTTATAAGGCGCAATGATACCCACATCACTTGAATTAAGTTCAGGAAGAATATTGTTTGTTATTTCATCAATCTGACGTTGATTAAAATGACCTCGTGCATGATTGCCATCTACTGTAATATAGGCTTTCAGCACATCACTTTCGCCATTATCCTGTGTCATAATAACTAATTGATTATTATAAATTTTCTGATTGCAGAAACCGATAATTTTTGGATGACAACGATAATGCTCACGAAGAAGAGTTCGGGAAATATTTTCATAGGTTTTGCACATCGAAGAAAGTAAGCTGTTTTCTTCATAGCGATAATTTAAAGCTATGTTATTACCTATTGATAATTGAGCAACTGTCTTTCTTACATCTTCAGGCACAACATTAGGGAGCTGTTTCAAATCACCTACAATTACCATATTCTTTGCACACGACATTGCAAGGACACCTGTTGTTAAATCAACCTGTGACGCTTCATCTACAATGACATAATCGTAAATTATATTTTTCAAACTGCTTGTTGCAGAAAACGTTGTACTTAAAATTACAGGATATTCTTTCAGAAAAGCAGAACTTCTTTTCCATAAATCGTCTGCATCAAACGTAGGACGCTCTGTGCGTGTGCTATATTTATCGGCAAGGGATGCTTTTAACAATTGATTCGATTTATTTGTTAATTGCGAAATTAAATTTGATATATTGTTTTCGGAAAGATATTTTTCAAGCTGTTGAATTTCATTTTCCATTTCCAAAATCTTAATTTCATAAAAAATCTTTTTTAGCTGTTCAATAATCTCCTCTATAGGGGAATTATAAATGTCAAAATTTGCAACGCCATAAAGCAGAATCGATTTGACTTTGTACCAAAAACTGATAGATTTTTCATTTTCAATATAAGTTTGTAGTTCATTCCATATAGTAAGTATTTTGTCTAACGACAACTTATCTTTTCGCCTAAAAATGCTTTTTTCTGAATGAGTAGTATTAAAATATTCATCAAAATATTCCTTTTCCAGTTTTAACGCAGATAGAGTATGCTTCAACTCAGCAATCTTATTTTGTGTTTCAAAAAGCGTAGTAAGCTTAGCTTCACAGTTTTTAACATGAGAAGAAAGTTCATTTTTAGCGGAGTAATCCAACTTGTCATTTGTAAAATCAGGATATTTCTGCTGTTTGTTTTGAATAAAAACTTTTTTATTCTTATCGCTGCCTAACTGTGCTGCTATATAATCATAATGATATTTTTGAAGTTTTTCAAAAACATTGTCCGTTGCAGAGTTATTGTTGGATACAACCGCAACGGTATAACCACGCATTACAATATTGGCAATAATATTCAGAATAGTCTGCGTCTTGCCTGTTCCTGGAGGACCTTCAATAACGCTGATTTGATTTACAAGTGCATTTCTTACAGCAGCTATTTGGCTTGCATTACAGCCAAACGGAAAAATGATACAGTCATTTTCACTTCTGATTGAAGAAGATGAAGAATTAAGATATTTTGCTAAAACAGTGTCATCACTGATAAAATCAAGCTTTCCAAACTTTGCTTTAAGAATGTTAGTGCCATCATCTGCCTTTAATCCTGTGATATCTGCAATTCGGGAATAATACTCAATTAGATTTTTGACCTTTGGAGAGACAACCATATTCTTTTTAATATCCAAATCACTGACTTTGTAACTCTTAAAATAACCATTTTTAAAAAAGACGCGAATATAACTGGTATAACAATCCCTAAATTCAATAATTTTAACAATGTCAAATAATTCTTGGCCTGTCTTCAGAAAGAATTTATAATTATCCTTATCTAGTTCACCTATACTCTCCAACCATTTAACCTTATTGTAATTATAGTAATATGTCGTTTGATTGTTTTTGAAAACAACAGCCCGTTTTTTTCTTTCTCTGTCATAATAGCATTTTATAACATTATCTTGAGGTTCTTCGTCTATAGTAATAAGTTGTTTGTAATTATTCATTGTTGTTTTATCCTTATTGATTCTGTTTTAATTCAAATCCAGCTTGTAAATTCTCTGTCTCTCCATATCTTCATTCCAACCGAAATATTTCCTCGGAGCATCACAAATCTCCACAAGCTCCGCACCAAGCTTTTCGATTGTTTTATATGAAGCAATATTACTCTCATCACAAGTCAGATAAATAAAGTCCATACCGTGAAAACGTGCAACATCAAGCACCATCAGGCTTGCCATATAAGCATAACCATTTCCACGATATTCCTTGAAAACCTCATAGCCGATATGTCCGTTGTAATATGAATGAAAGTTATTGCCGATACGAATACTGATTTTGCCGACAGTTGCACTGTCGGCTTTTCTTATGATATCGTAATAATAGAACGGTATCATTTCATCATCGCCACTGTATTTCTGCGTGATTTTTAATATCAACTCGTCATTTTCGAGTATATCTAATTTATCCGTAAATTCAAACATATTCCTTCCTCATATTTACATTTTATAACACTTTAAGCAATTTAAGATATTCCCCGTATTCATCAGCGCCATCGAATATCACATTTGTAAATCCTTTTTTGCGATAAAGATGCAACGCTGCTGTATTATCTTTATCAACACCGATGGAGATTTCTTTGTATCCCATTTTTCTGATTTCATCAATCATAAAGTCAACAAGGATACCGCCTATTCCTTTATTTCGATATTCAGGCTTCACAATCAAACGTGAAAGATATATCCTCTGATTAGGGATAGTATAATCACTGTCGTTCATGTCAAAAACATAAGCGATTTCGCCGATAAACTCACCGTTTACTTTATAAACATACACGACACGATTACCTGTTTCAATTTCTTTTCGGAAAGGTTCGGTATGTGTGTCAGCAGACATATTCCATATATTATTGCATTTCTCATACTCATTGACATTCAACTTTTCGATAACATAATCGCTCACATTCTCACCTTACTTTACTTGATAGATTCTTTTATTCTTATTTCAATAATTTTCTTGAGAAAATTCAAATCCTCAATGCTTAGATTATCAACTCTGAAAGTGCAGCCGCAGACAGCTTTAAACTCTCGTCCGAAAATAACCTTACGCCGTCCGCCTCTGCAAGAACCGCAATTACCGCAATGGTCTATATGTTTCCACGCAAGCTCCTTTATTTCATCATCAACATCATATTTATTAAACCATTCCGATTTAATATCGTCAGACCATACTGTCCAAAAATTTTGCGGTTCGTCCGGATCTTTTATTGAGATGAAACATACGCAATCATTGTTGTATTTACACCAATAGTAAATTTTGTTTTTCCAACAATCGCTGTTGTCTTTATAAAAGGTCAAACCATTGTTTTCTAAATAAGCAACAAAGTCCAATGCTATTTCTTGTTCTTCTGAAGATAATTCTCTACAGATATGGTCTTTTATATTAAGTTCAGTCATTGTTACCACCGTCAATTTCAATTATTATACCATCATTCCCCGAAAACTCAGGTACAATAATAGATTTGATATTTGCCCTTATATCTTCTCTTACATCATTTATGCAGCAATTTTTCACACCGCCGATACTCTTGCAGTCATCTTCAATCAGCACATCAGGACGAATACGCTCAACAATGTCGCTGTATTTTTCGGCTTTACCTCTGCAAAGAATTTCAGTATAGTCGATACCATAAAAATCAATAACAGACTTTATAAAATTGTAACGACTTCTGTGAACATAGGAACAAAGAAATATATCGTGACCTTTGCCGTGTAAAGAATTGATTACCTCAACTGCATTTCCAATCGGTTTGTAGCCGTATTTTGAAAACAGGAACAACACGGGTTTAGTATAAAATGTTGTTCCTTCTATAAAAATCATTATTTTCATTTTTCAGTCCTCAGGTTTCCAATCATCAGCAGGTCTATGCTGCGGCAAGGACAGAAACCACTTTACCCCGAAGCAATCTGTTACTATTGCCGCACAGGGACTCCACGGTAATTCGCATATATCTAATTCAACTTTACCGCCGTCTGATAAAATTGCAAATGCCTGTTCAAGTTCATCACGAGTATTGAAAGGCACACCCAGTTCAATAGGATTTCTGTCTGTATATGTATTCTGTTTTGCTTCAACAACGCAGCAAAATCCTTCGCCGTTTTTTATCAACTCCGAATGATAATATGTACCGTCATTATTTAAAACGTGATATCCAAGCTCTAAACCAAAAGCTGATTTATACATTTCAATAGCCTTTGGGCTGTTTTTTACATAAATTCCTATTCCTATCATTTTGGGATTACCTCCTTGTGAGTTACACATATATAATTGGCATTTAGCCTAATTGACTTCTCGTCTTAATTTAATTAAAATACTCCAAATTACATTATATCATATAATTCGGTTAATTTCAACAAATTAACGGCAGATTCTCCCTTTAAATTTGAGATTTTAAACATTTCTGACAGATAGTTAAATTTACATAAAATTAAATAGTTATCTCGTAGCAGCGTTACAAAACAACCAGTAACGTTGCTTTGTTTTATGCACTTCTCCAAACTTGTTTACAATGGGTTTAAAAATGTCCATTCCCATAGCTTACTTATGAGAGGCAAAATAGTAACACTTTGCAGTATATTCCTCTACCTGATTTATACAAAACATAGAAAGTTGAAAAAAGTTTTCTACAAAACACTAAAATATTCTAGGATTTTTTCCTTATAGGCAGAGGGGTAAATTTCAAAACGGGACTCTGTGAAAAATCACATAAACGACGGCTTTGAAAATATGCATTCTTACAAACTTTTCTCCAAGGGTTATAAAACACACCTCCGATTGACCTTAATTTATGAAAGCTCTAATTTGCATTAAAAACCTAGCCGCTTTTTTTATGCAAAGCTACAAACTTTCAAAAAAATCACTCGTCAGACTTAAAAAATCGGGCAAATTTGTAGGTACTTATGAAAGGGTGCAATGCTCTTTCGAATTTCAAGGAAAGGAATGATGCAAATGATTATCAGACAAGGAGGTGTTGCGTATTGCAATTTATCATTTTAACGTCAAGGTTGTGAGCCGTGGTAAAAATGCAAGTGCAGTTGCAAAGGCTGCATATATTTCGGGCGAGAAAATCAAAAACAGTTATGACGGTGTTACCCACGATTATCGAAAGAAGAAAGAAATCGTACATAAGGAAATTCTTTTGCCGTCAAATGCTCCGCCTGAATTTATGAAGAGGGCTGTTTTGTGGAATGCTGTTGAGCAGGCGGAAAAAAGAAAGAACAGCCAGACCGCAAAGCACATTGATGCAGCTTTGCCTGTGGAGATATCCCGTGACGAGCAGATTGACTTGGCACGAAATTTCTGTTTACAATGTTTTGTCAGCCGTGGAATGTGTGCAGATTTTGCAATTCATGATAAGGGTGACGGTAATCCTCACGTTCATATTCTGCTCACCACACGCAGAGTTGATGAGAATGGATTTACTGTAAAAGACCGTTCGTGGAATGAGAAATCGCTTCTGCTGGAGTGGAGAAAACTGTGGGCGGATTGGTGCAATCACAAGCTGTATGCTGTTTCCGATGAACGCATTGACCACAGAAGTTATGCGGCACAAGGAATTGATAAAATTCCGCAGGTGCATTTAGGTGCGGCGGCTTGTACGATTGAGAAAAAGGGTTATCGTACTGACAAGGGTAGTCGGAACAGGCGGATTGCTTTGAAAAATCTGGATATGAAGATTGAAGAGCAGAAACGTGAGTTAAATGACATTCGCTCCGAGAGAATACGGCTTCGCACGGATTATCTTGAAACTATTGTAGGCTGTCAATATTCCGAAATGCAAAAGCTTGAAGGTGAAATTTCACACTTAAAGGATTTTGAACTTGAACTACGGAAAAGGAATGTGCAATGTCACATTATGAGTATATCAAATGGCACGGGAACGATTTTCTTTTCGAAAGCGGACTATGACAAAGCTGTTGAGGCTTTGAATGTAGTTGAAGGGAGAGCAAATCCGACAACCGTGCCGCCTGAACAGAAACAGGACAAGCCTGTGAAGAAGCACCGTTTACGGTAAAACCGCTGTGCGTATTTTCGTTTTGCGTAAGCAAAACTTGAGAGGGGTTGAGGGGAGTTGCTCCCTCACGCACACAAACTCGGTCAGAGTTTGTATAAGTGCGCCCTTCGGGATATTCGGTTGGCTTGTTCCAAGATTATTGATTAGTGCAAACCGAATATCCCACAGCGAAGCTGTCCCTCCTGTGTATGCAGTGAGGCAAATTTGATTAATTTTATGAAAGAGAGGGATATATATTATGCCAAGAAAATTTGATATAACCGAAATGAAAGCGAAGCTCACAAAATATGATGAGCGAAAAAAGGATACAGAAAAGGCTTTATCCAAGATAGAGACTTCCAGAAAGGAGCTTGTAGCAAAGATTGCTACAGAGGAAAGGAAGGAACGTACTCACAATCTTTGTGAGGTGGGCGGACTTGTTTACAAGTATTTCGGTGAAAATCTTACGGGTGAACAATTTAAGGAAATTCTTGATGTGCTGTTTAAGATGAACGGCGTGCAGGAGTTTGTTAATGCCGAAAAGGGCAAGCGAGCTTTGTCTGAAATTGAGAGGATTGAGAATATCACTTCTGTTGCATATGATGAAGAAAATACAAAACCCGAACCGAATGGTTATTGCGGTTCGGGAAGAGATAGTGCTTAATGCGGTGGGCAAGAAAAAGAGCGTGAGGTTTTCGCTTACTAATATTAATCTTGTCTATATTTCCATAGGACATCAAATAAGACATCCAAAAATTCTATGTTAATACTTCGTGGTTCCTCATAAAAATACCTCCAATCCACAAAGGCATTAGCCGCTTTGCCTAAATCTGTGTCGAAATTTATTTCGTTGTAATGTTGATTTGTTATTGACAATTGAGATATTACAAGTGATTTAATTGTGCTTTTGTCAGTATCGTTAATATGAGCAAATAATTGGTCAAGTTTGTGAATGTTTTTAATATCATCCTGTTGAGCCACAATAAGCGATTTAAAAAACAATTCACAACTAAATGCTTTTAAAACAATGGAAGGAATAATATTTTGTGCTATCATTTGTTTTCCTGTAAATTCATCAGCTTTTAATGCTGCTTGACCTATCACGCCTAATGTGTGTGCAGCCTGACCAAAGACTTTTGCACCTGCCTTAATTTCTTCTTTTGTACGTCCCATAGTAACCTCCGCGTTAATTTATAGTATTTATTATACCCAACTACAAAAATTAAGTCAACCGCCACAAGGCAGAAAGGAGATAAATGATTAGAAATGTATACAGGAATACCGCCGTAGCAAATGAGGATACCTTCTCACTTGCACCAAACATCTCCGAATACAAAATCGGTCACACAACATATATTGTCGAAACCCACTTCAATTTTGATTGTAAGGAAACCCTTGATGACATTATCAAGCAGCTGATTTCGAGAGATGTTGAAGGTCTGCAATTTGCAGCGTAGTAAAAAAACAGCGGATTATGCTCGCTTTCACGCTTTACCATCTTGAATTATTCTGAGAGATGTGATATAATAAAGGTAACATAATCCGCTGTAATTGTTCAGAAAGTGAGGTTAATATGTCAGATAAAATTACAGCGTTATATTGCCGTCTGTCGCAGGACGATATGCTTGCAGGCGAAAGCAATAGTATTACAAACCAAAAGGCAATTCTTTTAAAGTATGCACAGGACAACGGATTTTCTAACCCCCAGTTCTATGTTGACGACGGATTCAGTGGCACGAATTTTGCTGGGGTTAGATAGCGATACTTTTTACATCTACCATGTTGCGGCGGTCATG
>ERZ791744.191-NODE-191-length-71265-cov-11.278360_pt1 | contig 71265 bp, 58 predicted proteins | sample MGYA00510039_ERZ791744 | MGnify/ENA primary metagenome ERZ791744 (study PRJEB30046, sample SAMN00791969) | human gut metagenome | study: EMG produced TPA metagenomics assembly of the A metagenome-wide association study of gut microbiota in type 2... | reverse complement strand
TACTGCGCAAGTGGGAGAGTAGGTAGTCGCCGTCTTAGGAGAAGCCCTGCAGCATACAAGTGCCGCGGGGCTTTCTTTTTTTCTGCAAACTCAGAATTTTATTGTATCTTTGGAAAACCAAATCTAATTTCTCATTTATAAATTTATTGGAAGAATATGAAAACACGTGCTTTTCGTTTTTGGCAAGCTATTTGCTTAAGTGGCTTTTTGGGGATATCTTCTCTTTATGCGCAGAATTCAGAAGCAGATTATGTACCTGCTCCAGAGAATCTGCAAGCTAGAAAAGAATTTCAAGACAGTAAGTTTGGTATATTTCTCCATTGGGGAATTTACAGTATGTTTGGGCAAGGAGAGTGGTATATGCATAATGCCGATATTGATTGTCACGAATATGCTAAGGTTGCATCAGGCTTTTACCCTTCACGTTTCAATGCACACGATTGGGTTGCAGCTATAAAGGCTTCTGGAGCTAAATATATTTGCTTCACCTCTCGTCATCATGACGGATTTTCCATGTTTGATACTAAATATTCTGATTATAATGTTGTAGATGCTACACCTTTTAAGCGGGATATTATTAAAGAATTGGCGGAGGAGTGTCAGAAACAGGGAATAAAATTGCATCTGTATTATTCACACTTGGATTGGAGTAGAGAGGATTATTATCCTTTAGGTAGAACTGGCCATGGAACTGGACGTACTTCTCATGGCGAATGGAGTACATACTATCAGTTCATGAATAACCAGTTGACTGAGTTACTGACCAATTATGGGCCGATAGGAGCTATTTGGTTTGACGGTTTATGGGATCAGCCAGACGATTTTAATTGGGGACTGGATAAACAGTATGCTTTGATTCATAAATTACAACCTGCTTGTTTGATCGGAAACAATCATCACAAATCTCCTTTCCCAGGAGAAGATTTTCAGATGTTTGAACGTGATCTTCCCGGAGAAAATAAAGCTGGACTTTCTGGTCAGTCTATCAGTACTTTGCCATTGGAAACTTGTGAAACAATGAATGGTATGTGGGGATATAAGATCAAAGATCAGAATTATAAGTCTGTTAATGAGTTGATTCATCTGTTGGTGCGTGCTGCCGGAAAAGGAGCCAATTTATTGATGAATATTGGCCCTCAGCCTAATGGAGAATTACCCGCAGTAGCTGTTGAACGTTTGAAAGGAGTAGGTGAGTGGATGTCGAAGTATGGAGAAACAATTTACGGTTCTACTTCCGGCAATGTTGTTACAGCTTCTTGGGGAACTACTACCAGAAAAGGAAACACACTCTATATACATATTTTATCACAGAATATGCCTGAATTTGTTACTTTGCCATTGAACGAAAAGGTGGTATCTGCTACCTTGTTTGATACGGGAGAAAAGGTAAAATATGAAAAAATTCAGGGAGGTATAGTTCTGCATACAGCCAATTTGAAACCTTCGGTAGACTGCATAATATCACTTAAGTTGAAGTAAAATGTATAGGAAATGATTTTTCTTGTTTATCTTTACAAAAAGAAATAAAAGTGATGTTATGGTAATAAAAACAATTTTAGATACAGACTTGTATAAGTTTACTACTTCATATGCATATATAAAACTCTTTCCTTATGCATTAGGTACGTTTACTTTTAAAGATAGAGATGAAACAGAATATACAGAAGGTTTCCTGGAAGCATTGAAAAACGAGATTCATAATCTGTCACTGGTTGCATTGCGTAAAGAGGAACTGGAGTATATGTATACACATTGTCGTTTCCTGCCGCATGTTTACTGGGAGTGGCTGTCTTCTTTCCGTTTTGATCCTGAAAAGATAGAAGTGTATCTGGACGAAGAACACCATTTGCATATCGAAGTTACAGACTACCTCTATAAAGTGACACTTTATGAAGTTCCTTTGCTGGCTATTGTTTCTGAGATAAAAAACCAGTTCCTGAACCGGATACCGGATAAAGAATCAATTATAGCTAAGCTGGCTGGGAAAGTTGAATTATCCAATGAGCATCAGATGCCGTTCTCAGAATTTGGAACACGTCGTCGTTTCTCATTTGATGTACACGATATTGTTGTCGCTTATCTGAAAGAACATGCTCGTTATTGTACCGGAACGTCAAACTGCTATCTTGCTATGAAATATGACATGCGTCCGATGGGAACCCATCCGCATGAATGGTTTATGTTCCATGGAGCACAGTTCGGTTATAAGCATGCCAATTATATGGCTTTGGAAAACTGGGTGAATGTATATGACGGAGACCTGGGAACAGCTCTTTCGGATACATATACTTCCGATTCATTTTTGTCGAACTTTAGCCGGAAGCAGGCAAAGCTTTTCGATGGAGTGCGATGCGATTCAGGAGATGAATTTGAATTTATTGACCGCTTGATTGCCCGGTATAAAGAACTGGGTATTGATCCGCGGACGAAAACAATTATTTTCAGCAATGCACTTGACTTTGAGAAGGCTTTGCATCTTTTCGATTATTGTAAAGGCAAGATAAACTGTTCTTTCGGTATCGGAACGAATCTTACAAATGATACGGGATATCATCCGTCAAATATTGTTATGAAATTATCCCGTTGTAAGATGAATCATAACCAGGAATGGAGAGAATGTGTTAAACTGTCAGATGATATGGGAAAACACATGGGAAGTAACGCTGAAGTCGAAGCATGCTTGTATGAATTACGCTTAAAATAGTATGCTAAATACTAATTTGTTGCTAAAATGAATAAAAAACTTTCATTTTATTTTGTATTGTCGAAATATTCTCTACCTTTGCAAGCGTTTAGAACAAGTAACAGATAATTATGAATACATTTCTTATACATATTTTGCTAGGCGGTATTATTATTCTATTGGTGAAACCAGTGGGAAGTGAGCCGTGTGCATGACGGTATAAGATTTATGATATAAAGCCTTTCTCACTTCTGGTGCGAAAGGCTTTTTCTTTAAAATGAAACAATAAAAGATATACGTTTATGAGCGACAGATTATTTATTTTTGATACGACATTGCGCGACGGAGAACAAGTTCCCGGATGTCAGTTGAATACAGTCGAGAAAATTCAGGTTGCCAAGCAACTCGAAGCTTTGGGAGTGGATGTAATTGAGGCAGGATTTCCTATTTCAAGTCCGGGAGATTTTAACTCGGTAATTGAGATTTCAAAGGCTGTAACCTGGCCTACTATCTGTGCACTGACTCGTGCCGTACAAAAAGATATCGACGTTGCAGCCGAAGCTTTGAAGTATGCCAAACACAAACGTATTCATACAGGAATCGGAACTTCAGATTCTCATATCAAATATAAATTCAATTCTACCCGAGAGGAAATTATAGAGCGTGCGGTTGCTGCCGTAAAATATGCTCGCCGATATGTAGACGATGTAGAGTTTTATGCTGAAGACGCAGGTCGTACAGACAATGAATATCTGGCTCGTGTGGTAGAAGCTGTTATTAAGGCAGGGGCAACAGTAGTGAATATTCCGGATACAACGGGATACTGTTTGCCCGATGAATATGGTGCAAAGATCAAATATCTGGTTGACCATGTAGACGGTATCGACAAAGCCATTATTTCTACCCACTGTCATAACGATTTAGGTATGGCAACAGCCAACACTATCAGCGGTGTGTTGAATGGAGCTCGTCAGGTAGAAGTTACCATCAACGGTATCGGTGAGCGTGCCGGAAATACTTCACTGGAAGAAGTTGCCATGATTTTACGTTGTCACAATGACATTGACATTGACACAAATATTAATACTCAGAAAATCTATCCTACCAGCCGCATGGTTTCTAGCCTGATGAATATGCCGGTTCAGCCCAATAAGGCTATTGTAGGAAGAAACGCTTTTGCACACTCTTCAGGTATTCATCAGGATGGTGTATTGAAGAATGTACAGACGTATGAAATTATCGATCCGAAAGATGTTGGTATCGACGATAATGCAATTGTACTGACAGCCCGCAGCGGTCGTGCAGCGTTGAAACACCGTTTGCATGTACTGGGTGTAGAAATGAATCAGGAAAAACTGGATAAAGTGTACGAAGACTTCCTGAAACTGGCTGATAAGAAGAAAGATATCACCGATGATGATATTCTCGTACTTGCCGGAGCCGATCGCAATGTAAACCATCACATTAAGCTGGAATATCTTCAAGTCACCAGCGGTGTCGGAGTACGTTCGGTTGCCAGTCTGGGACTTAACATCTCCGGTGAACACTTTGAAGCTGCTGCAACGGGTAACGGTCCGGTAGACGCAGCCATCAAGGCAGTAAAACAGATTATTAAACGTCAGATGACCTTGAAGGAATTTACAATTCAGGCTATCAGCAAAGGTAGTGACGATGTTGGTAAAGTTCACATGCAGGTGGAATATGACGGACAGATGTATTATGGTTTCGGAGCAAATACCGACATCATTGCAGCATCAGTAGAAGCTTATATAGATTGTATCAATAAATTCAGAAAATAACTAAATGAGATTTTAAGTATGGCTAATACATTATTCGACAAGATATGGGATGCACACGTGGTGCAGAAGGTGGACGAAGGACCTACCCAGTTGTATATCGATCGTCTTTATTGCCATGAGGTGACCAGTCCTCAGGCTTTTGCGGGAATGCGTGCCCGTGGATTGAAATGTTTCCGTCCGGAAAAGATTTACTGCATGCCCGACCATAATACTCCGACACACGATCAGGATAAGCCTATCGAAGATCCGGTTTCGCGTACGCAGGTAGATACGCTTGCCAAAAATGCTGCCGATTTCGGACTGACTCATTTCGGTATGATGAACAAGAAGAATGGTATCATTCATGTGGTTGGTCCGGAAAGGGGACTTACTTTGCCGGGCATGACCATCGTATGTGGTGACTCACATACGTCTACTCACGGAGCGATGGGAGCAGTTGCTTTCGGTATCGGAACCAGTGAAGTAGAAATGGTAATGGCTTCTCAATGTATTCTTCAGGCTCGCCCCAAGACCATGCGTATTACCATCGACGGAAAACTGGGCAAAGGTGTGACAGCCAAGGATGTGGCACTTTATATGATGTCGAAAATGACAACAAGCGGTGCAACCGGATATTTTGTGGAATATGCAGGAGAAGCTATTCGTAGCCTGACCATGGAAGGACGTCTTACTTTGTGTAACCTGAGTATCGAAATGGGAGCACGTGGAGGTATGATAGCTCCCGATGAAGTAACTTTTGAATATATCAAGGGACGTGAGTATGCGCCGAAGGGAGCGGAATGGGATAAGGCTCTCGCATACTGGAAAACGTTGAAGAGCGATGATGACGCAGTGTTCGATAAAGAGGTTCGTTACGACGCTGCCGATATTCAGCCGATGATTACTTATGGAACCAATCCGGGAATGGGAATGGCTGTTACCGATCATATTCCTACTACTGAAGGTATGAGTGATGTAGAGAAAGGCTCATTCGAAAAATCCATGCAGTATATGGGCTTTCAGGCAGGTGAATCTTTGCTTGGTAAGAAAGTGGACTATGTATTCCTCGGAGCATGTACAAACGGACGTATCGAAGACTTCCGTGCATTTGCCTCTATCGTAAAGGGACGTAAGAAAGCCGACAATATTACAGCATGGCTTGTTCCTGGTTCGTGGATGGTAGACGAGCAGATTCGTCAGGAAGGTTTGGATAAAGTTTTGGAAGAAGCCGGTTTCGAAATCCGTCAGCCGGGATGTTCGGCTTGTCTTGCCATGAATGATGACAAGATTCCGGCAGGAAAATATTCCGTATCTACCAGCAACCGAAATTTTGAAGGACGTCAGGGACCAGGTTCTCGCACCTTGCTTGCCAGTCCGCTGACTGCAGCAGCCGCTGCTGTGACCGGAGTAATAACCGACCCCAGAACACTTATGTAATTCGTAAAATTGTGCATCATTATGAAACAGAAATTCAACATCATAACAAGTACTTGTATTCCTTTGCCTTTGGAGAATGTGGATACAGACCAGATTATTCCGGCACGTTTCCTGAAAGCAACTACCCGCGATGAAAAATTCTTTGGCGACAACCTCTTCCGCGACTGGCGTTATAATCCGGACGGTTCGCTGAATAAAGATTTTGTGCTGAACAATCCTACATATAGCGGACAGATTCTGGTTGCCGGTAAGAATTTCGGTAGTGGTTCCAGTCGTGAACATGCTGCATGGGCTATTGCCGGATATGGCTTTCGCGTAGTCGTATCGAGCTTCTTTGCCGATATTCATAAAAATAATGAACTGAACAATTTCGTATTGCCGGTAGTTGTCAGCGAGGCTTTCCTGAAAGAATTGTTCGATTCTATTTATGCCGATCCAAAAACAGAAGTCGAAGTCAATTTACCCGAACAGACCATTACCAATAAAGCGACAGGCAAGTCTGAAAAGTTTGAGATCAATGCATACAAGAAACATTGCCTGATGAACGGACTCGATGACATCGATTTTCTGGTAGAGAATAAAGATAAAATAGAGGCTTACGAAAAAGCTCGTAACTAATTAGATAAATTCAATGAACAATCATCCGAGAATAGAAATCATGGATACCACACTCCGCGACGGTGAACAGACCAGCGGAGTGTCATTCGTACCACATGAAAAATTAATGATAGCCCGTTTGCTGCTGGAAGACCTGAAGGTCGACCGTATTGAAATAGCTTCGGCACGTGTGTCCGAAGGAGAGGCGAAGGCAGTAAAAATGATTTGCGACTGGGCAGCTCGTCGGGGAATGTTATCTCGGGTAGAAGTGTTGGGCTTTGTCGACGGAAACATGTCTGTCGACTGGATTTACAATGCAGGATGCCGGGTTATCAATCTGCTGACAAAAGGATCTGAAAAACATTGTACGTTTCAGTTGAAGAAAACGTTAGACCAGCATTTGGCAGATATTCTGGGTGTAGTCCGTTATGCTCATGGAAAAGGAATGGATGTCAATGTATATCTGGAAGACTGGAGCAACGGAATCAAAGATTCTCCCGATTATGTGTTTGGCCTGGTAGATGGACTGAAAGATTGCGGAATAAAACGTTTCATGCTTCCCGATACCTTGGGGGTACTGAATCCGTTACAGGTAATCGAGTTCATGAGGAAGATGAAAAAACGCTATCCCGACTTGCATTTCGATTTTCATGCACATAATGATTATGATTTGGCTGTAAGTAATGTGCTGGCTGCCGTACTGAGTGGAGTAAAAGGCTTGCATACTACTATCAACGGTTTGGGAGAGCGTGCCGGAAATGCACCACTTGCCAGTGTACAAGCTATCTTGAAAGACCATTTCCATGCAATCACCAATATCGATGAAAGTCGTCTGAATGTAGTGAGCCGGCTGGTCGAATCGTATTCAGGAGTTACCATTCCGGCAAATAAACCGATAGTGGGAGACAGTGTCTTTACTCAGGTAGCCGGTGTACATGCCGATGGTGATAATAAAAATAATTTGTACTGCAATGACCTGCTTCCCGAGCGTTTTGGCAGAATACGCGAATATGCGTTAGGTAAAAATTCCGGAAAAGCAAATATCCGGAAAAATCTGGAGAGTCTGGGACTTGAGCTGGATGAAGAGTCGATGAAGAAAGTAACCGACCGTATCATCGAGCTTGGAGACCGCAAAGAGCAGGTCACACAAGAAGATTTGCCCTATATTATATCTGATGTGCTGAAGCACGATACAGCAGAAAATAAGGTAAAACTTTTGAGCTATTTTGTAACCTTGGCAAAAGGTCTTAAACCGATGGCTACATTGAGTATAGAGATCAACGGAAAGGTTTATCAGGAAAGCTCATCCGGCGACGGACAGTATGATGCCTTTGTACGGGCGTTGCGTAAAATTTACAAAGGAACACTGGAACGTACATTCCCGATGCTGGTCAACTATGCGGTAACAATTCCTCCCGGAGGACGTACCGATGCCTTTGTTCAGACAGTTATTACCTGGAATTACGGTGACAGAGAGTTCCGCACCCGTGGCTTTGATGCTGACCAGACAGAAGCAGCTATCAAAGCAACAATGAAGATGCTTAATATGATTGAAGATGAATATTCCAATTCGAATTGATTTTTTATCAAGTTAAATCATGAATAAAATGAAGTCTTGGCAAAGGTATATCCTGGCGTTTATCCTGTCGTTTACTTTGATTGTTTTTTTACGCAGGGTGATTCCTTGTGATGATATAAAAGATGGAAATTTATTGGTGAATTTGGTATTAGCATCTTTTCTGACTGGGTGTTTTATTATTATACATTCTTTGTATAATATGTATAATAGAAGATTTAAAGATAAATAGACTATTTACTAAAGAATAAACAATAATTATGGATTTTAAGATAGCAGTGTTGGCTGGCGATGGAATCGGTCCTGAAATCTCTGTTCAGGGAGTAGATGTAATGTCGGCTGTATGTGAGAAATTTGGTCATAAGGTAAGTTACGAATATGCTTTGTGTGGTGCGGATGCAATTGATAAAGTAGGCGATCCGTTTCCGGAAGCAACTTACGAAATATGTAAGAATGCAGATGCTGTATTGTTTTCTGCCGTAGGTGATCCTAAATTCGACAATGACCCGACAGCAAAGGTCCGTCCGGAACAAGGATTGTTAGCCATGCGTAAGAAACTGGGACTGTTTGCCAATATCCGTCCGGTTCAGACATTCAAATGTCTGGTACACAAATCTCCGTTGAAGGCAGAACTTGTTGATGGTGCAGACTTCCTTTGCATCCGCGAGTTGACAGGAGGTATGTATTTCGGTGAGAAGTATCAGGACAACGATAAGGCTTACGATACAAATATGTATACACGTCCTGAGATTGAAAGAATATTGAAGGTTGGTTTTGAATATGCCATGAAGCGTCGCAAACACCTTACCGTAGTCGATAAGGCAAACGTACTTGCATCTTCTCGCTTGTGGCGTCAGATTGCTCAGGAAATGGCTCCTCAGTATCCGGAAGTTACTACAGACTATATGTTTGTTGACAATGCAGCTATGAAGATGATTCAGGAACCAAAGTTCTTCGATGTAATGGTGACAGAAAATACTTTCGGCGATATCCTTACAGACGAAGGATCAGTAATCAGTGGTTCTATGGGATTGCTTCCTTCAGCTTCTACAGGCGAAAGCACTCCGGTATTCGAACCTATCCATGGTTCATGGCCGCAGGCTAAAGGATTGAACATTGCCAATCCGCTGGCTCAGATTCTGTCTGTGGCGATGCTTTTTGAATATTTCGATCTGAAAGAAGAAGGCGCACTGATCCGCAAGGCAGTAGATGCATCACTCGATGCTTATGTGCGTACTCCTGAAATTCAGGTAGAGGGACAGCCTAAATACGGAACCAAGGAAGTTGGTGCATGGGTGGTCGATTACATTAAAAAAGCATGACAGTAAGAATCGTATCAGCTATTGTTTGATACACAGAACCCCGAAAGTTTTTATGCTGACTTTCGGGGTTCTGTTTTTTTTATAGTTCGGATACGTTTGTTGCTGATGGATCGGGTCAGAATTTTTTGATTCGGATATGGCAGTAAGGTTCTCCTCCTGTCTTATCGTAATAGTGCTGATGATATTCTTCTCCTTCCCAGAACGTTGTGGCGGGAGTGAGTTTCGTATTCACTTCATATCCTTTTTCCCTTAGCAGGGCGATGACAGCTTCTGCCTCTTCTTTTTGCTTGTCATTCAGATAAAATATCTCGCTGCGATACTGCGGACCGATATCAGGACCTTGTCCGTCGGTCTGTGCCGGATCGTGAATCTCAAAAAAGAGTTTACACAGTTCTGTAAACGATGTTTGTTCTGCATCAAATTCTACCAGTGTTGCTTCTGCATGTCCGGTAGTGTGTGCCTTTACTTCTTCATAAGCCGGATGTTCCTTGTGTCCGCCTATGTAGCCTACTGTGGAGCGTACCACTCCTTTGGCATGTTCAAACTGATACTGTGCTCCCCAGAAACATCCGCAGGCAAATATAGCTTTTTCCAGTTTCATGATAGTTCTTGTTTATAATGATTGTTCAAACTTACAAAAACTTTTTAATATACATCCCACTCCACAGATTATTCCATTACCTTTGCTTTCGAATTTAATTAAAATTATATCCGGATGAAAAGAATACTCCTGTGTTTGATATGTATTTTCTCGTTGCTGGGCAGTAAGGCACAATCGTATAATGAACTGGTGGAAAAAGCTATGGACTATACTTTCAAGGATAGTCTGCAACAAGCTGAGGAACTCTTTCGCGAGGCTTTACGGCTCGATCCTTACAATGCCCGGAATGCGTTGCTTTTTTCTAACTTGGGAACCGTGCTGAAGCGTCAGGGAAAGATAGACGAGGCAATAGATTCATATACGATGGCACTGAACATTACTCCTTATGCAACTGCCATTCTGCTGAACCGTGCCACACTTTATATGGAAAAGAATCTGACGGAAAAAGCCTATCTGGACTATTGCAATGTAATCGATCTCTTGCCGAACGATAAGGAGGCTCGTCTGTTTCGTGCTTATATCTATATGAAACGGCGACAGTATAAGGAAGCACGCATCGACTATAATGTGATACTGGGATTAGATGCGAAACATAAGGCTGCCCGTCTGGGACTGGCTATGCTGGATCAGAAAGAAGGACGGTATATCGCGGCACGCGATGGTATGAACCTGCTTATCGAAGACTATCCGAAAGATGCTTCCCTATATAAGATGAGAGCTAATCTGGAACTGGAGCAGAACTTGCCCGATGCTGCCTTGCTCGATTTGGAAGAAGCCTTGAAACTGGATGACCGTGATGCTGATACGCATGTGATGATGGGAGATATTTATTTACAGATGGAGAAGAAGCACGAGGCACGTGAGGCTTATGAGAAGGCTGTTTCGCTAGGTGTTCCTCGTATGGAACTGATGGAAAAATTGAAAAAGTGTAAGTAGTTGAAAAATAATAATTTATCTGTTTGCGAAAATTTTGCATGATGTTTTAAAAAAACATGCAGAGATTTTCGGTAAAACGTCAGCATATTTTGGAAAAGATATGCTGACGTTTTATTATAATGAATCCCTGTCTTTTTTATGTCAGATATGATGTGCGGTCAGGTGGAGAAAATTTTTATTCGGACATTAACTTTTCAGGTTGTTTTGTCGGTAAAAAATACTGGCAAATAGTTGTAGGGGTTATCTGGTAAACTTCCGGATGACCTCAATAAAGTCTTTTCCGTATTTATCTCTTTTATATTCACCGATACCACTTATTTCACCGAAAGCTTCTACCGTAGTAGGACGTGAAGAAGCCAGGAGATGGAGTGTCTTGTCCGAAAGAACAATGTAAGCCGGTATAGCTTGTTGGTCGGCAAGCTTCTTCCGTAACTGGCGAAGTTCTTCGAACAGCTGTTCGTCTTCGTTGTCGAATACCATAGGGGTAGGGAACAGTGCTTCTGTTGCAAGGGGCTGTTTTTGTTTTTTTCTCGTTCCTTTGGCAGCATATTCTTCACGCTTAATAACTACCAGCAGGGCTCGTTCATGCCCGAACAGTACTTTTCTTCCAGCTTCGGTTATCTTCAGGTGGTTCTTTTCGTTGTAGGCAACCTCAAAATATCCCAGGTTCAGCATTTGCAGCAGATAATCCTGCCAGTCGCGTGCCGGAATATCCCGTCCTACGCCGTAAGTTTTCAGCTTATCGTATCCCCGTTCGATGATTTCCTGTGTGGCTGCACCTCTCAGAATATCTATCAGCGTGTTGATAGATACTTGCTGGTCGGCACGTGCGATGCCGCTCAACGCCTTTTGTACAATAATTGTCCCATCGAAACGTTCGGGAGGATTACGGCATACGTCACAGTTACCGCAATCGTGATCCATTGTTTCACCGAAATAGTTCAGTAAGATTCGCCGCCGGCAGATATCCGTTTCTGCATATTGCTGCATGCGGTTCAGTTTCTCCATATTGATTTCCTGCTGGTTGCTTTCGGCTGCAAATTTCGAGAGTAGGACGATGTCGCCGAAAGAGTAAAACAGCAGGGTGTCGCTAGGAAGTCCGTCGCGTCCGGCACGTCCAATTTCCTGGTAAAAACTTTCGATACTTTTTGGAAGGTTGTAGTGAATGACCCATCGTACGTTCGATTTGTCTATTCCCATGCCGAAAGCAATCGTTGCACAGACCACCTGAACTCGGTCATTGATGAAATCATCCTGTGCAGCTTCGCGTGCGGCAGTACTGAGTCCGGCATGATAGACAGCAGTTGCGATACCATGCTCTTCCAGCATTTCCGCCACCTTTTCGGTTTTGCTGCGGCTCATGCAGTATATGATTCCACTTTCTCCGCGGTGTCGTGCAATGAAATCGAATATCGTACGCATTTTTTCTTTCTGCTGAAAACCTCGTTTGACGTCCAGACTCAGATTCGGACGGTCGAAAGAAGATATGAAAATTTGAGGGTCTTTCATTGCCAGCTGCCTGATGATATCTTGTCGTGTAATTTTATCGGCTGTAGCAGTCAGTGCAACGACCGGAACATCCGGAAACTGCTGGCGAAGTATTTTCAACTGTGTATACTCTGGACGGAAATCATGTCCCCACTGTGAGATACAGTGTGCTTCGTCGATGGCGAACAATGAAATGCGGATATCCTTCAGCAAAAAGTTGACCTCGCCCATGAGTCTTTCCGGTGAGATATATAGCAGTTTGACCCTTCCCTGCCTGCATTCGAAACGGATATTGGCATCTGTGGTCTCATCGTTCGTGCTGTTCAGAGCACGGGCAATGATGCCGTTTGCCTGCAAGCTTTCCACCTGGTCTTTCATCAGCGATATCAGGGGAGAAACTACAATGGCAGTTCCTTCCATGAGCAGAGCCGGAAGCTGGTAGCAAATAGATTTTCCGCCGCCGGTAGGCATGAGTACAAGTGTATCTTTTTTATGTAAAATTTGAGTGATGATTTCTTCTTGCAGTGGCCTGAATTGAGTGTATCCGAAGTATGATTTCAGCGTTTTTAGTATCATTTTCTATATTTATGTAATTAGCGGGCAAAGATAGTTCAATCTTTTAAAATATCGGTTATCTTTTATTTTTAGCCTGTTTTAAATGTGAAAAAATGATATTCTAGAAAAATAAGCTCGTAAATATGTTGTAAAATACAAAAAGTCTTAGCAAATTTGTATAATTATAGTATTTCGGGGAGAAGAAACAACCATTATCTAAATATAAAGACAGATGAGAGAAGAGGACAAATTAATGACCGAGCAAGGTCAAGTTTTAGAAAAAAAGCCCTATAATCTTCGGGAGAGGAAGATAAAGGACGCACCTTACCGTAACATGATTCGTGCCGAACTGGCTGATGAATTGTATGACCGAATTATGAACATTATTGTTCTTCAGAAGAAATACAAGGATCCTAATTATTCGGCGAAAGATCTTGCGAAAGAACTTAAAACCAATACTCGTTACTTGTCGGCTGTCATCAATTCCCGCTTCGGAATGAACTATTCATGCCTGGTAAACGAGTACCGAATCAAGGACGCTTTGCATATGTTGATCGACAAGCGTTATGCGGAAAAGAATGTAGAAGAAATCAGTACAATGGTCGGTTTTGCCAACCGTCAGTCGTTTTATGCGGCTTTTTATAAGAATGTTGGCGAAACACCTAATAACTATAGAAGACGAAAACTGGAAAATAATAGGTAACGGTTAAAGAAAATAGAACTTATAAAAACAACAGATGTCATTCTAAACGGGAGAAAGTACATGCAAGGCTTTTCCGAGTATACTTTCTTTTCGTTTAGAATGACATTTAGTTTGAGGGCTTTTTATAAGTAGATAATGGATGGTTATAAAAAAAGAAGAATATATATGTTGCAAGATTCATTTTCATATACAGTAGAACAGTTTGCAGATTTGCAGATTTTGCGTTACCGGGTTCCCGGATTTGAAAACTTGCCCTTACGGCGCAAGCTGTTGATTTATTATCTATCTCAGGCTGCTCTTGAAGGAAGAGATATATTGTTCGATCAGAACGGAAAATACAACTTGCAGATTCGTCGTTTGCTGGAAGCTGTTTATATACATTTCAAAGGTGACCGTACCAGTGAGCAGTTTCTTGCACTGGAAGTCTATCTGAAACGTGTATGGTTTGCAAACGGTATTCATCATCATTATGCATGCGACAAGTTCGTACCGGCATTTACATCTGCTTATCTGGAAGAAGTTGTCAACTCACTGCCTGAAGAGGTGCTTCCACTCGAAGAAGGTGAAACATGCCAGGCTATGTGCGATAAGCTGTTTCCGGTAATCTTCGATCCAACCGTTATGCCCAAGCGGGTGAACCAGTCGGATGGGGAAGACCTGGTGCTCACTTCTGCTGCCAATTATTATGAAGGGGTTACTCAGCAGGAAGCAGAAGCCTTTTATGCAGCCCAAAAGAAAGCAGACGATCAGGAACCGGTAATGTATGGGATGAACAGTCGTCTGGTAAAAGAAAACGGACACGTGTACGAACAGGTCTGGAAAGTTGGAGGAATGTACTCGTCTGCCATTGAAAAAATTATTTCATGGTTGCAAAAAGCTGAGGATGTCGCAGAAAATGACGCACAGCGCGAAGTTATCCGTCTGTTGATAGAATTTTATCGCACAGGAGATCTGAAACTGTTTGATGCTTATTCCATAGCCTGGCTGAAAGATACTGACTCTTTGGTGGATTTTGTGAATGGCTTTATCGAAAGCTACGGCGATCCGCTGGGAATGAAAGCAAGTTGGGAATCGATTGTCAACTTTAAGGATATGGAAGCTACTCACCGTACAGAAACCATCAGCAGTAATGCCCAGTGGTTTGAAGACCACTCGCCGGTAGATGCCCGCTTCAAGAAAACAGAAGTGAAAGGTGTTTCGGCAAAGGTTATTACAGCAGCTATTCTGGCCGGCGATCTATATCCGTCGACTGCTATCGGTATCAATCTCCCGAATTCCAACTGGATTCGTAGTGTACATGGCTCGAAGTCGGTGACGATTGGCAATCTGACCGATGCTTATAACAAAGCTGCCCGTGGTAATGGTTTCCGCGAAGAATTTGTATATAGTGAAACAGAACGCCAGTTGCTTGGAAAGTATGCCGATATAACCGATGATTTGCATACTGATTTGCATGAATGTCTGGGGCATGGTTCAGGAAAACTGCTTCCGGGAGTAGATCCGGATGCTTTGAAAGCGCATGGTTCTACGATTGAAGAAGCACGTGCCGATTTGTTCGGTCTTTACTATTTGCCCGACGCTAAAATGATAGAACTGGGACTTGTGCCGGATGCTGAGGCTTATAAGGCTGAATATTATTCGTACATGATGAACGGCTTGATGACGCAGCTGGTACGCATAGAGCCCGGGTGTACGGTAGAAGAGGCACATATGCGCAACCGTCAGCTGATAGCTCGCTGGGCACTGGAACATGGACAGGCAGAGCATGTGGTGGAAATGGTGAACCGTGACGGAAAAACTTACGTGCGTATTAACGATTATGCCAAGTTGCGTATGCTGTTTGGTAAACTGCTGGCCGAAATTCAGCGCATCAAGAGCGAGGGAGATTATGAGGCAGCCCGTCAGCTGGTTGAAACGTATGCTGTACAAGTCGATCCGGTATTGCATGCCGAAGTCTTGCAACGATATCGCAGTCTGCATTTGGCTCCTTATAAAGGTTTTGTCAATCCGGTATATACGCCACAAACCGATGCGGAGGGAAACATTACCGATGTGCATATTTCTTATTCGGAAGGGTATGCAGAGCAGATGCTCCGATATAGCAGAGATTATTCTAATTTATAATATACTTCCGTTGTAGAATACGAAGTCTGCAACGGAGGATTTTATGATTGCTTTTTATTATGGACAATAATATACACGAAACAATTAAAGATATCAAATCGAAATTCCGTCTTTTCATGAACGGCATGGTTTCGCAAAGCATGCGTGAAAAAGGGATGGAGTACAAACTGAATTTCGGTATTGAATATCCCCGTATCAAGGAGATAGCTGCGGGATATGAACCCGACCATGAACTGGCTCAGGCACTGTGGAAGGAAAATATCAGAGAATGTAAGATTCTGGCAGGTCTGCTTCAGCCGGCAGATACGTTTTATCCGGAAATAGCTGATATCTGGATAGAGGGTATGGACTATCCTGAACTGGCAGAATATACAGTGATGAATCTGTTCCAGCGTTTGCCTTATGCATCAGAAGTTGTGTTCCGCTGGATGGCAGATGAACGCGAGATGTTCCAGCTTTGTGGCTTTTTACTGATGGCGCGTTTGTTGATGAAAGGAGAAAAACTGAACGAGCGTGCTGAGGCTGAATTTCTGGATCAGGCCTGTACGGCTGTGGAAGGAGATTGCGGTCCGGTTCAGAAGGCGGCATCCGTGGCATTGCGCAAGTATGCACACCAGTCGCGTGAAAATAAAAGAACCGTAAGCAAGCAGTTGGGTATCTGGGCAAAATCGGAGAAGCCGGCTGTCAGGGCATTGGCAGAAGAGATTAAGGCAGATTTGGAATTCTGATGTTTTAGAGATTCCTGATTAGAGAAATTTTTCTTTTATTGTTTTTCTTAATTGCATAAAAAAGATTAACTTTGAACCCTGAACGAATTACCGGATGGAAGAGAATATAAAAGATAAAGCAAAACAGATTCTGACGGATTATCTTCAGAAGAACGGGCATCGGAAGACACCCGAGCGTTATGCTATACTCGATACAATCTATACCATAAAGGGACATTTTGATATAGATATGCTCTATTCCTATATGGCTGAAAAAGAAAAGTTCCGTGTAAGTCGTGCTACTCTTTATAATACAATCATACTCCTGATTGATGCGGGGCTGGTGATCAAACATCAGTTCGGCAATACTTCACAGTACGAACGTTCGTACAATAATGAAACCCACCATCACATGATATGTACCTCGTGCGGGAAAGTGTCTGAATTTGAAGATGAAACTTTGAAGCAGGCTATTGCCGACACAAAGTTGAAAGGTTTTCATGCTTCGCACTATTCCTTGTACATATACGGGTTGTGCAACAAGTGTATGGCGGCTAAACGTAAGAAAAGTAAATAAACTTATTATAAAAGTTGGAAATCATGAAAGTAGATGTTTTGCTAGGTTTACAATGGGGCGACGAAGGAAAAGGGAAAGTAGTCGATGTCTTGACTCCGCGCTATGATGTTGTTGCTCGTTTTCAGGGAGGACCGAATGCAGGTCATACTCTTGAATTTGAAGGTCAGAAATATGTACTCCGCTCTATTCCTTCCGGAATATTTCAGGGAGATAAAGTAAATATTATCGGAAACGGTGTTGTTCTTGATCCGTCTTTGTTCAAGGCAGAAGCCGAAGCGCTGGAAGCAAGCGGTCATCCTTTGAAAGAACGTTTGCACATTTCAAAGAAGGCTCATTTGATTTTGCCTACTCACCGTATTCTGGATGCTGCTTATGAGGCTGCAAAAGGGGCTTCTAAAGTAGGTACTACAGGTAAGGGTATCGGTCCTACTTATACTGATAAGGTAAGCCGTAACGGACTTCGTGTAGGAGATATCCTGCATAACTTTGAAGAAAAATATGCAGCAGCTAAAGCTCGTCACGAACAGATTCTGAAAAGCCTGAACTATGAGTATGACATTACCGAACTGGAAAAACAGTGGATGGAAGGTATTGAATACTTACGTCAGTTTAATTTGGTAGACAGCGAACATGAAATCAATAATTTGCTGAAAGCAGGCAAGAGTGTATTGTGTGAAGGTGCTCAGGGTACAATGCTGGATGTTGACTTCGGTTCTTATCCGTTTGTTACTTCTTCTAATACAATTTGTGCCGGTGCTTGTACAGGTCTGGGTCTTGGCCCGAATAAAATCGGTGAAGTGTATGGTATCATGAAAGCTTACTGTACACGTGTTGGAGCAGGACCGTTCCCAACAGAATTGTTCGATGAAACAGGTAAGACTATCCGCGATCTGGGACACGAATATGGTGCTGTAACTGGTCGTGAACGTCGTTGCGGTTGGGTTGACCTGGTAGCTTTGCGTTATGCTATTATGGTGAATGGAGTTACTCAGCTGATTCTGATGAAGAGCGATGTGCTCGATGGATTTGAAACTATCAAGGCTTGTGTAGCTTATAAGGTTAATGGTGAAGAAATCGATTACTTCCCATTCGATATTACCGAAGGAGTTGAACCTGTATATGTAGAAATGCCGGGTTGGAAGACCGACATGACTAAGATGACAAGTGAAGATGAATTCCCAGAAGAATTCAATGCTTATATTGCTTTCCTTGAAGAACAGTTGGAAACTCCTATCAAGATTGTATCTGTAGGTCCGGACCGTGCACAGACTATCGAACGTTACGTTGAAGATTGATTCGGAAATCTGAGATATAATAAATAATATAACGAAAGCCCGTTGGTAATATTCCGACGGGCTTTGTTTTTATCTTTCTAATAAAGCAGGCATACACAGTATTTCTGTGGTGCTTTCAGGGAGATTACTTTTCCTCCTTTTAGACGTGTCTGCTCTTTTCTGAATATTTCTCCGTTTACCGGATTGATCCATACTACCTTGTATGTCTTCCGGTCATGACTCAGGTCCAGGTGGATATCTGTTTCAAGACAATATACGAGGTATCCCTTTTGGGCTTTTCCCATCACCCATTGCCGGTTGCTTTCCGTAAGTGAAGCGACAGGCTGAAACTCTGAAGCCAGTGTATATACATCCATAGCTTCGATAGGAGGAACTTTTGCCAGTGAACCGCCTGCCATGAAAACAGCCCAGTTGGCTGCATTACCTTCGACGTTGCGTGGCATGGCAGCGTTGTAGGTTACCGCTTTTCCGGATAACGGGAACGATATTCGTATACAGCCCGATAAATGCTTTCACAAGAAGTTGTACCGGGATTGATGAGCCGTGCCCACTGTCGGGGAGCCAGACTACATCCTCCTTGGGGCTCATACAAGCTTCCGTCGTTACGATAGTGCCATTGCCGGATGTCGATGATGTCTACCATTTTATTATAGAGAGAATCTTGCAGAACGGCATCCTGCACATCCTTGGTTGCAGTCAGAGCTACCAGTTGATGGTTGGGGCAGGAAGCGATTTCTTCCAGCCAGAACTTCATGAAATGTAACGGACCGGTATATTCCATTCCGATGCTGTGTATGACTCCATTGTTGTCGTGGAACGTATTAACGCTTTGCCGGATAAACAACTGATGATATTTTCTGATAACCGGACGGGTGATGTCATAAAATTGTTCGGCCATATATACACGCTTGTCGCCTGCAAACAATGTTTTCTCGGGGAATCCAAGATTGTTGATGTTATTTGCCGAACGCCAGGGATAGTCACACCAGTGCGCTCCTTCTTCTATGATGTTATGCTGGTTGTAATGGTCGTGCCAGAGTAACAGATTCTTTCTGTCGGCAAGGTCGACAAACTGTTTGAGTCTGTACCAATACCAGGGATTGAATTTATTTAAATCGTATTTACTCAGTCGGTCTTGCGCTTCTCCTGTTCCACTGCGACTGTATGGATATTCGTTGAAAGGAGCCCAGACCTCCGAGTCAGCCTGCATGTTCCGCTCATGATCGTTTCGCCGGCGTTCGTACCATAATCCTGTGCGGTGGTGCAACACATGGCTTCCCGATGCCTCCAGTTGCCGGGCAATGCTGTCCGGTTCTTCCGTATATCCGTGTCCGGTTCTTCCCGGATAAAAAAGTGTGAGTGAACCAATGCCCTGCCATCCTGTTGTTCCCGGTTCCGACTTATGTGGATAAGTACCTCTGGTCATTATCAGATCTCCTCGTGTCACCCATCCGTTGCGGATAGTGAGTGGAGCAGACTTTACGGCATCAGTATGTTCTTTTCTCGGTTTATATTTTACTTGTGAAATTTCCGGAATGTCATGTATGCTGCAATCTATTGGGTATGACACAATCATACTGTCTATCCATTTATCCATTCGGATATCAGGGTGTAATGATTGCTTAGACATCCAAGCTGCATATTCTACCGTAGGTTTGGCTGTTTCGAGTGTATGATAAACAAAAATCTTATTTTCTTCCAGCTCTTGTTTCTTCCCTGTACGTTCTGTCAGCTGTGCGTAAAATATGCTTTCCGGTTTTATGAATGTATGGGATAACTGATAATATCCGTTGCCGTAAGGCTGAGTCCACATACCATAAGCCCAGTTGTGTGCTGTCGGAGGGGTAACACAGTGAGTCTGTGAAGCCCGGCCTTGCCAGAAAAGAGAATTGGCGGCTGTCCATCCTGCTCCCTGATCGGATATATCGCGATAGCCATACTCCAGGTTTCCCCCGGATACGGTAATCTTATCCATCAGAATACCGTTCGAAAATCCTCCGGTAGACCCGCTGAAACTGTAAGGACATTCTGAATGACATTGTACAAAGGCATTGGGCCCCGGCACACCTTTTCCGACACTGAAATCACGATAGCCGTTTTCGGAATAGCAACGCTGGAAAAGTGTTTGCTGGCCGAGAGTGTGAAAGGCATATCGTCTATGATTTGCTATTTCTGAAACCGGTTCCAGAAACTTACAGTCTTCTACGGTTATCTGGCTGCTTCCTTCCAGCAACATCACTGCCGAACCGGCAAAATGCTTGGCTGTTACTCTTCTTACCCATCCGTCTTGTATGTGATTGAAGGTAATAGCCTGCCAGCGGTGATTTTCATCTTTGGGATTGGCCGCATCAAAATCGGAAATGCAGCATAAGTTTTCTATACCTATATTATATATACGTCCGGTCCATTTCAGGGGAGTGACATATCCTCCTCCATATTCAGGATCAAGGCTCATGGTAATTGGTACGTCTATTTCGATACCTTCCTCACTGACTTGAGTGACGTTACGTTCCCATGCCATGGTGTATTGTCCGGGCTGCCATTTCGAAAAGTTGTACTCCTGCTGGTTACCCAGACGGTCTGTTCCTAGCTCTGCAAGCCACTCGGGAGTACACGGGCGTATTACCCGTATTTTATCTCCAACCTTTAAATGTTTGTCGGCCGAAGCTAAAGGAATGAAAGTTGCATTTACGGGAACATATTTGTCGGAAACCTTCAGGCTGTCGGATGTTTTGGCATTGTCATATCCCAGTATACGGATTAATTCGTTTTTTGTAAATCCTTTTGCTTGCAAAACTGTTCCTCCTGAAGCATTGCATCCGCTACCACGTAGTACAATACCGCTTTTGCGTATCAATAACTGTCCTTCGATGTGGTATATGCCCGGAAGCAGCTGTATAGCTCCCCGGAACTGATTATCCTGCAAGGGGAGAGAACTGACATAATCAATTGCCCGCTGGATGACGGCTGTTGCATCACCTTGAGGCGGATGAACATAGACTTTGGCTTCTATATAAGGAATGGGGTGTTCCGATCGCTGATATCCGCAATATGAAAAATCAGGAACTCGGTCGCCGTTGGGGTAAGCATAATATACGATTTTTCCTTCTTCCGTTATGTGGATAGGCATGCCCGGATGTGTTTTAAAATGTCCGCTTGAGTGACAGCAAATACATATGCCGGCGGATAATAGAAGAAATTTTTTTGTCGCGTTTTTCATAAATAAGTAATATAATGATTGATTTGTATAAGCAAATGTATAAAATAAAAGGAAATAAATGCTACCTTTGCCTGCACTTTGTAAAGTTGGAACGAATATATGATTTCTATTGAAGGACTGAAAGTTGAGTTTGGAGTTACTCCTTTGTTCGAGGATGTTTCATTTGTTATAAATAAGAAAGACCGTATAGCATTAGTAGGTAAAAATGGTGCGGGAAAATCGACCATGCTGAAGATTCTGGCAGGCCTGCAACAACCTACTGAAGGGAATGTTGCTGTACAGCGAGGAGTGACAATCGGATATTTGCCTCAGGTGATGATTCTGAGTGATACGCGTACGGTAATGGCTGAGGCCGAAATGGCATTCGAACATATATTCGAGTTACAGGATAAGTTGGCAAAAATGAATCAGGAACTTGCCGACCGTACGGATTACGATTCGGAAAGTTATCATGAACTGATAGATCGGTTTACTCACGATAACGAACGCTTCCTGATGATGGGCGGTACAAATTACAGAGCGGAAATAGAACGTACCTTGGTCGGACTCGGATTCAGCCGGTCTGATTTTGATCGTCCTACCAGTGAGTTCAGTGGAGGATGGCGTATGCGTATTGAGCTGGCAAAGCTGTTGTTACGCCGCCCTGATGTATTGTTGCTGGACGAGCCGACCAACCATTTGGATATTGAAAGTATTCAATGGCTGGAAAACTTCCTGAAAATGAGTCCCGGTGCTGTTGTGCTGGTCAGTCACGACCGTGCTTTCATCAATAACGTAACAAACCGGACTATCGAGATATCTTGTGGACGTATTTATGACTATAAGGTTGCTTACGATGAATTTGTCGTCCTCCGTAAAGAACGTCGCGAACAGCAGTTGCGTGCGTACGAAAATCAGCAGAAGGAGATAAAGGATACTGAAGACTTTATAGAGCGTTTCCGCTATAAAGCGACAAAAGCTGTTCAGGTACAAAGCCGTATCAAGCAACTGGAGAAAATAGTTCCTATTGAAATAGATGAAGAAGATAACTCAGCACTTCGTTTGAAATTTCCTCCTGCCATGCGTTCCGGCAATTATCCGGTAATTTGCGAAGGGGTAAAGAAAGCATATGGCGACCATGTTGTGTTTCATGATGTAACCTTGACTATCAATCGTGGAGAGAAAGTTGCTTTCGTTGGAAAGAACGGTGAAGGTAAGTCAACTCTCGTGAAATGTATCATGGATGAAATTCCATACGAAGGAAAGCTGGTAATAGGACACAATGTACAGATCGGCTATTTTGCGCAGAATCAGGCGCAGCTGCTTGATGGAAATCTGACTGTTTTTGATACGATAGATTCTGTTGCCAAAGGAGATATACGCTTGAAAATACGCGATATATTGGGGGCATTTATGTTTGGCGGGGAAGCTTCCGACAAGAAAGTAAAGGTGCTTTCGGGAGGGGAGCGGAGCCGACTGGCGATGATAAAACTGTTGCTGGAACCGGTAAACTTCCTGATACTGGACGAACCTACCAACCACTTGGATATGCGTTCCAAGGATGTGCTGAAAGAGGCTATCCGTGAATTTGACGGTACTGTGATAGTAGTTTCTCACGACCGTGAATTTTTGGACGGACTGGTTACAAAGGTTTATGAGTTTGGAGGAGGTGTAGTGAAAGAACATATTGGAGGTATTTACGATTTCTTGCAGAAAAAGAAAATGGAAAACCTCAATGAACTTCAGCTTTCTCAGTCGCCTACTGTTTCTGCTGCGAAGAAAGAAGAGCCGGTACAGGCCAGTGACAATAAACTTTCGTACGAAGCACAGAAAGAGCAGAACAAAAAAATCCGTAAACTGGAAAAACAGGTTGCAGATTGTGAAACGCTTATTGAACGTCTGGAAAAAGAAGTTGCCGAACTGGAAGAACGGATGGCTACTCCAGAAGGGGCATCGGATATGAAATTATACGAACAGCATCAGCAACTCAAAAAACAGATTTCGGATGCTGAAGAAGAATGGGAGAATGTTTCTCTTGAACTGGAAGAACTTAAAAGTTAAAACTGCTAATTATAATTGATTATGAAAACAAAACTTTTTGCTGCTATGGCAGTGCTGGTTGCTGCTGCCATGACAGGTTGTGCCGGACAAAAGGAAGCTAAAACTACTTCCGGTATCAACTTGGAAAATCTTGACACTACAGTTGCTCCTAGTCAGGATTTCTATCGTTATGCATGTGGCGGCTGGATGAAGAATCATCCTCTCACAGACGAGTATTCTCGTTATGGAACATTTGAAGTGCTGATTGAAAACAACCGCAAACAATTGCAGGAACTTATCGAAGGACTGGCTTCTAAGCAGAATGAACCGGGTTCGCTGGCTCAGAAGATCGGGGATGTGTATAACATGGCAATGGATAGCGTGACTCTTAACAAAGAGGGCATGGCTCCGGTAAAGGCAGAAATGGATAAAATTGCTGCTTTGAAGGATAAAAAAGAAATTATCCCTATGGTAGTAGAACTGCTGAACTGTGGTATCGGAACTTATTTCTCAAGCTTTGTTTATGCAGATCCGAAAAACAGTGATGTCAATATGTTCCAGATTGCTCAAGGTGGATTTAACTTGGGTGAGAAAGAATATTACCTCGACAATGACAGCGCAACTGTAAATGTGCGTGAAAATTACAAGAAATATATTGCTAAACTCTTTACTCTGGCAGGATTCTCTGAAGCTGAGGCTCAGCAGAAAATGGCTGATGTAATGGAAATAGAAACTTCTATCGCTAAGGAAGCTTTCAACGCTGTACAGCAACGTAATCCAGAGGCTAACTATCATAAGATGTCGTATGCCGATCTGAAAAAGACTTTCTCTGGTATTGACTGGGATACTTATTTGAAAGGCTTGGGCATCAAGGAAGTTACTGAATTGAACGTGATGCAGATAGAACCTCTGAAAGAAGTTGAAAAACTGATCAACACACTTCCTGTATCAAAACATATCTCTTATTTACAGTATAATCTGCTGGACGCTGCTGCTCCTTATCTGAGCGATGACTTTGTAACAGCTCGTTTCGATTTCTATGGAAAGGTATTGTCTGGACGTCAGCAGAACTCTCCTCGCTGGAAGCGTGCCGTTAGCGCTGTAGAAAGCATGCTGGGTGAGGCTGTAGGACAAATGTATGTAGAAAAATATTTCCCTGCAGCAGCCAAAGAACGTATGGTTAAGCTGGTTAAGAATTTACAGGATGCTCTTGGAGAACGTATTAAGGCTCAGGAATGGATGAGTGACAGCACGAAGATGGTTGCTTTGGAAAAACTGTCTACTTTCCATGTTAAGGTGGGATATCCTGACAAGTGGAAAGATTATTCAAATCTGGACATCAAGAAGGACTCTTATTGGGCTAATGCTTGCCGTGCAAACAAATGGGGATTGGATGACATGTACAGCCGTCTGGGAAAACCTGTTGATAAGGATGAATGGCTGATGACTCCACAGACTGTAAATGCTTATTATAATCCTTCTACTAACGAAATCTGCTTCCCGGCAGGTATCCTGCAATATCCGTTCTTCGATATGAACGCTGATGACGCATTCAACTATGGTGCTATCGGTGTAGTAATCGGTCATGAAATGACTCACGGATTCGATGATCAGGGTCGTCAGTATGACAAGAATGGTAACCTGACCGACTGGTGGGCAGAAGGTGATGCAGAACGTTTCGATGCTCGTGCAAAAGTGATGGTTGATTTCTTCAACAATATCGAAGTATTGCCGGGACTGAAAGCTAACGGACAACTGACTTTGGGTGAAAATCTGGCTGACCATGGAGGTCTGAATGTTTCATATCTTGCATTCCAGAATGCAATGAAAGAAAATCCTCTGGGTGATGTAGACGGATTTACTCCGGAACAGCGTTTCTTCTTGGCTTATGCAACTGTATGGGCTGCCAATACTCGTGAAGAAGATATGCGTTCTCGTACAAAATCAGATCCTCATTCATTGGGCGAATGGCGTGTAAATGGTGCTCTGCCTCATATTCAGGCTTGGTATGATGCCTTCAATATCACTCCGGAAAGTCCGATGTATATTGCTCCTGAAAACCGTGTAAATATCTGGTAATACAGTTCTTTATATACCTTAGAAAAGGTCATGTCAAGGCAATTTGGGTTTGCCGTGGCATGGCCTTTTTTATTGTATTTAGTCTGATGCCGTAGAGGGGAAAAAGATGAATCTTGACGTTTTCTGTCTAAAAACATAGTTTAGTAACACGAATAAATTTGTTGCATTTCTGCTCATTAATTTCTAATTTGCGCATCACTATGTTAGAGATATGAAAAGCATATCCTTTTGTTCAATAATTAAATCTTGAAATACCATGAAAGTATATCAGACCAACGAAATTAAAAACATTGCCCTGCTTGGCAATGACGGATCAGGTAAAACCACCCTCACAGAAGCGCTGCTCTATGAGAGTGGTATTATAAAACGTCGCGGCAGAATCACTGCCAAAAATACAGTCAGCGACTATTTTCCGGTAGAGCAGGAGTATGGTTACTCGGTCTTCTCTACCGTTTATCATGTAGAGTGGAATGGCAAAAAACTGAATATCATCGACTGTCCGGGAAGTGATGACTTTGTGGGAGCTGCTATTACAGCATTGAACGTAACGGATACGGCTATTTTATTGTTGAATGGCCAGTATGGTCCCGAAGTAGGTACACAAAATCATTTCCGTTATACTGAAAAGTTGGGAAAACCTGTGATTTTCCTGGTAAACCAGCTTGATAGTGAAAAATGTGATTTCGATCATGTATTGGAACAGTTGAAGGAAAATTACGGTTCTAAAGTTGTTCCGGTTCAGTATCCGTTGGCTACAGGACCAGACTTCAATTCGTTGATCGATGTACTTTTGATGAAAAAATATTCATGGGGTCCTGACGGTGGAGCACCGACTATCGAAGAAATTCCTGCTGAGGAAATGGAAAAAGCTCAGGCTTGGCATAAGACTCTGGTAGAAGCTGCTGCCGAACATGATGAAACTTTGATGGAGAAATTCTTCGAATCTGAATCGCTTACAGAAGACGAAATGCGTGAAGGTATTCGTAAAGGATTGGCTGCACGTGGTATGTTCCCTGTTTTCTGTGTATGTGCAGGTAAAGATATGGGAGTTCGCCGACTGATGGAATTCTTGGGTAATGTCGTTCCATTTGTTGATGAAATGCCTACTGTACATAATACACGTGGTGTTCCTGTTGCTCCTGATTCAAACGGACCTACTTCTTTGTATTTCTTTAAAACAGCAGTTGAACCACATATCGGAGATGTACAGTACTTCAAGGTTATGAGTGGAGTTGTACACGAAGGTGATGATTTGAATAATGCCGATCGTGGTTCTAAAGAACGCATGGCACAGCTTTATGTGTGTGCCGGAGCTAACCGTGAAAAGGTAGACGAACTTCGTGCGGGAGATATCGGATGTACAGTGAAACTGAAAGATGTGAAGACAGGAAATACCTTGAATGGTAAAGACTGCGAAAATCGTTTTAACTTTATTAAGTATCCGAATCCGAAATATACTCGTGCTATTAAGCCGGTCAATGAAGCTGATACAGAAAAGATGATGGCTGTATTGAACCGTATGCGTGAGGAAGATCCGACTTGGGTAGTAGAACAGTCTAAAGAGTTGAAACAGATTTTGGTTCATGGTCAGGGTGAATTCCACTTGCGTACCTTGAAATGGCGTCTGGAAAACAATGAAAAGCTTCAGGTACAGTTCTATGAACCTAAGATTCCATATCGTGAAACTATTACAAAAGCTGCTCGTGCCGATTATCGCCACAAGAAACAGTCGGGAGGAGCTGGTCAGTTTGGTGAAGTTCATCTGATTGTAGAACCTTATTATGAAGGAATGCCTGCTCCTGAACTGTATAAATTCAACGGCCAGGAATTTAAGATGAATGTAAAGAGTACAGAAACAATTGATCTGGAATGGGGCGGTAAATTGGTATTTGTTAACAGTGTAGTAGGTGGTGCTATTGATACTCGTTTCATGCCGGCTATTTTGAAAGGTATCATGAGCCGTATGGAACAGGGACCTTTGACCGGTTCGTATGCCCGTGATGTACGTGTAATTGTTTATGACGGTAAGATGCATCCGGTAGATTCAAATGAAATTTCTTTCATGCTGGCCGGACGTCAGGCCTTCAGTGAAGCCTTTAAAAATGCTGGTCCGAAGATTCTGGAACCTATTTATGACGTAGAAGTATTCGTACCAAGTGATAAACTGGGTGATGTTATGAGTGATATGCAAGGCCGTAGAGGTATGATTATGGGTATGAGCAGTGAAAAAGGTTATGAAAAGCTTGCTGCAAAGGTACCTTTGAAAGAAATGTCTAATTATTCTACAGCATTGAGCTCACTTACAGGAGGACGCGCTTCGTTCATTATGAAGTTTGCAAGTTATGAACTTGTGCCGACTGATGTTCAGAATAAGTTGATGAAAGAATTCGAAGAACAAGAAAAAGAAGAGGTATAAACTTTCTAGTTGTTGTTTTTATAGGTTGCAAAGGTCGCATTTCTTAAAAATGCGGCCTTTTTTATTTAACGAAGCTTAAACAATTAGCATACTTTGTTTGTTATTAATTTAAAATTTTATTATTTTTGCATTAAAGCAGAGTAATGTGTGGCGTAAAGTTTTTAAAATAACATGTAAATATCCGCTTTTCGTTAATATAAGAGAATCACGGATTAAAACATGTTAAGCAGAGTATCTTGTAAGTGATAGCTGTTTAATTTTGCCTTCATGAAAAAGTCAACTATTTGGATATTAGGTATTGTAATGGGACTCTCTTTTCTTAGCTTGCTCTATTTGCAGGTAAGTTATATAGAAGAGATGGTCAAGATGCGCAAGGAGCAGTTCGAAGAGAATGTAGGACGGAGTCTTGCTCAGGCTGTTCATAACTTAGAGTTGGTGGAAACGAAAAAATATCTTGAAAAAGATGTTGCGGCCACTGAACGTGCTGCACAGCTTTCTCAACAATTTCAAGGTCAACATCAGTCTCAGTCTAGTGGAAGTGTATTGATCGGTTCTTCCGATGGAAGTACGATTTCTACTTTCGAGTGGAAAACTGTGATAAATCGTCCTTCTAGTATTCCTAAAGAGATTATTTCAACCGGAAAGAATATTCCTCAGACTTCACGTACGTTGCAGGAGATCGTAAAAGAACGTTATATCTACCAGCGTGCTTTGTTGAATGAGGTAGTTTACAATATTCTTTATACGGCGAGTGATAAGCCGTTGAAAGAACGGGTAAATTTTAAACAGCTGGATTATTTTCTGAATTCGGAATTAAAGAATAACGGGGTAGACATACCTTATCATTTTACGGTAACAGACCGTGACAATAAAGAAATTTATCGTTGCTCTGACTATGAATACGATAACGAAAAGGTTTACTCTCGGTTGCTGTTCGAAAAAGATCCTCCCGCAAAGATGGGATTTGTAAATGTCTTTTTCCCGACAATGGACAATTACATTTTCAGTTCTGTACGGTTCATGATACCATCTATTATTTTTACGCTGGTATTGTTGGTGACTTTTATTTTTACCATATACATCATTTTCCGTCAGAAGAAACTGACAGAGATAAAGAATGATTTCATTAACAATATGACTCATGAATTCAAGACACCTATCTCTACCATTTCTTTGGCTGCCCAGATGTTGAATGATCCGGCCGTAGGTAAATCGCCTGCCATGTTTAAGCATATTTCTGGGGTTATAAATGATGAAACCAAACGATTGCGTTTCCAGGTAGAAAAGGTTTTGCAGATGTCTATGTTCGAACGACAAAAGGCAACGCTGAAGAAAAAAGAGGTTGATGCCAATGAACTGGTTTACGGTGTAACCAACACATTCCGCCTGAAAGTGGAAAACTGTAACGGAACTTTGGATGTTGCTCTGGATGCCGACGATCCGTTCATCTATGTAGATGAAATGCATTTTACGAATGTAATATTCAATCTTTTGGATAATGCATTGAAATATAAGAAACCGGATGTTAATATTCATCTGAAAGTCCGTACTTGGAATGAATCAGGCAAGCTTCATATATCGATAGAAGATAATGGTATCGGTATAAAGAAAGAAAACCTGAAAAAAATATTTGAAAAGTTCTACCGGGTTCATACAGGCAACTTACACGATGTGAAAGGCTTTGGTTTGGGCTTGGCCTATGTAAAGAAGATAATTACAGATCACAAGGGAACTATACGTGCCGAAAGTGAACTGAATGTAGGAACTAAATTTATTATTGTATTACCTTTATTTAAAGAAGATTGATATGGACGAAAAATTGCGTATTTTGTTGTGCGAGGATGATGAGAATCTTGGCATGCTTTTAAGAGAATATTTGCAGGCAAAAGGATATTCGGCAGAGTTGTTTCCTGACGGTGAAGCTGGTTTCAAGGCCTTTTTGAAAAATAAATACGATTTGTGTGTACTTGATGTAATGATGCCTAAGAAAGATGGTTTTACTTTGGCACAGGAAATACGTCAGGCAAATGCTGAAATTCCTATTATTTTCCTTACAGCTAAAACACTGAAGGAAGATATCCTGGAAGGATTCAAGATTGGTGCTGATGATTATATTACTAAACCTTTCAGTATGGAAGAGCTGACTTTCCGTATCGAAGCTATTTTACGTCGTGTACGTGGAAAACGCAATAAGGAAAGCAATATGTATAAAATCGGACGTTTCACATTCGATACTCAGAAACAGATTTTGTCTATTGGCGATAAGCAGACTAAACTGACAACTAAAGAGTCTGAATTGTTAGGATTGCTTTGCGCTCATGCTAATGAAATTCTTCAGCGTGACTTTGCATTGAAGACTATCTGGATAGATGATAATTACTTTAACGCACGAAGCATGGATGTGTATATCACTAAATTGCGTAAGCATCTGAAAGATGATGATTCTATCGAGATTATCAATATCCATGGTAAAGGATATAAATTGATTACCCCAGAGCAAGAATAAGAAATAACTTATAACAGAAATAAAAAAGCCTGAGTTTATAAAACCCAGGCTTTTTTATTTCTCTTTTTTTATTAGCTCAATATTAATCGGCAATACGTTTATTCAGAACGATATGAGAAATTAATCCAACGATGATGAGAACCAAAGAAGTTGCCAAAATCGCATTGTCGTTTACGTTGCCTCCATAGTAGCAAATAATCAGGATTACTGCTCCGATAATAACCAGTAACAATCCTAAGTTCTTTAATAAGCTTTTCATGTGTGTCTTCTATTTTATGGTTTATTTTTTCTTGGTTACAAATTAAAGGATAATTCTTGTATTGAAGAAATTATTTGATGAAAAAAAATAAAAAAGCTTACTCTTAGTCTTTTGTATTGGTAAAGATTTTGCGTAGAACTTCCTGGCTCACTCTTAATTCCTCCAATGTCAGCCCGTGAAGAGCCTCCTTTAATGTTTTGTTGGCTATAAAGCGTGCCATTTCTTCCAGTTCCTTTCCTGTTTTTGTAAGATGTATCAAATTGGTACGTCGGTCTTTTTTATCCGATATACGTACTACCAGATGCTGGCGCTCCATGTTGTCTATCAGACGAGTCATGCTAGGTTTGTCCTTAAAAGTCGCATTACATAACTCCTGCTGGGTAACTCCGTCCTTTTCCCATAAGAACAATAATACGGTCCATTGTTCAGGGGTTATCTCCATTCCATTCTGTCGGAAATTACGGCTTAGCTTACGGTTGATTGCAGCAGAAACCTTTCCGTTTAGGATCGCAAAAATGAGCTGTATGTCAAAGTTAAACTGTTCTATCATGTAATTATTGTTTAAACAACTACGCAAATATACGATACTTTTGCTATATATGGTATATGAAAATACCTCAAAATAACATTCTTTATCATATAAAAAGAATGCAATGGTTTGTATATTAGAGAAAAAGTCGTAACTTTGCGCCGCATTTGAAAAATTTATTATTAATAATTTAATTAACGTATAGTATGAATCAATACGAAACCGTTTTCATTTTAACTCCCGTTTTGTCTGATGTTCAGATGAAGGAAGCGGTAGAGAAGTTCAAAGCTATCCTTACTCAGGAAGGTGCGGAGATCATCAATGAAGAAAACTGGGGATTGAAAAAATTGGCTTACCCAATTCAGAAAAAATCTACAGGATTCTATCAACTGATTGAATTCAAAGCAGAACCGTCTGTAATCGAGAAGCTGGAAGTTAACTACCGTCGTGACGAACGTGTAATCCGTTTCTTGACTTTCAAGATGGATAAGTATGCTGCAGAATACGCTGCTAAGAGAAGAAATGTAAAATCAACTAAAAAGGAGGAAAACTAATCATGGCACAGCAACAATCAGAAATCAGATATTTAACTCCGCCTTCAGTAGACGTTAAGAAGAAAAAATACTGCCGTTTCAAAAAGAGTGGTATTAAGTATATCGACTACAAAGATCCTGAATTCTTGAAGAAATTCTTGAACGAACAGGGTAAAATCCTTCCGCGCCGTATTACAGGTACTTCATTGAAGTTCCAGCGTCGTATTGCGCAGGCTGTTAAGAGAGCTCGTCACTTGGCTTTGCTGCCTTTCGTAACTGATATGATGAAATAATTAAAGGAGGAATAAGAATATGGAACTGATTTTGAAAGAAGACGTAGTTAACTTGGGCTACAAGAATGATATTGTAACCGTTAAGTCAGGTTATGGTCGTAACTATCTTATTCCGACAGGCAAAGCAGTTATCGCTTCTCCAGCTGCAAAGAAAATGTTGGCTGAAGAATTGAAACAGCGTGCTCACAAATTGGAAAAGATTAAGAAAGATGCTGAAGCAGTAGCAGAATCTTTGAAAGATGTATCTTTGAAGATCGCTACAAAAGTTAGCGCAACTGGCGTTATCTATGGTTCAGTTGGTAATATTCAGATTGCTGAAGAATTGGCTAAATTGGGTCACAACATCGATCGTAAGATTATCGTTGTTAAGGATTCTGTAAAAGAAGTTGGTCATTACAAAGCAGTCGTTAAACTTCACAAGGAAGTTTCTGTTGAAATTCCTTTCGAAGTTGTTGCAGAAGAAGCTTAATTTTGCAGTCTGTAAATACTTGATAAGATCCCGAGTAGATGAAAATCTGCTCGGGATTTCTTTTTTTATTATCTTAATAGGTATATTCAAAATTGCTTGATTGTTGATTGTGTTTATGCTGGTAGATCTTATTGGTTGAAATAATGGCCAGTAATTATTTTTTAGGAGAGGGTAAAGAATAGGAGGAATTTTGTAAAAGATGATATTTATAGTGTTTTTCTTTTTACTAAATGAGGGGCTGGATTTTTTTGTTTCTCTAGTGGAATAGATGGGAGAGTTACAGAAATTTGTGGATATGCTGATTTATTCTTCCTCAAGAGTCTGGAAAAATATCAGGATATTTTTGAAATTTTTGTACGAATGTCTTTCTCTTTTGTACAAAAAGAGAAGTAAACAAGAGTATGTTTTTGGTGAAAGAATATGATTGGTAGAGAATTTACTACGTTAAAGATAGGGAAGGTGGTAAAGGAAATATTTCTTATCGCTCATCAGAGGATATAAAAGGGCATAAAAAAAGTCTGAATGCTTTCGCATGCCAGACTTTCAATTCTCTCGAATGTTGTTCGAAATTATTCAGCTACTACTGCTGCAGAATCAACTGCTGCTGAGTCAGCTACTACTGCTGTAGAGTCAACAACTGGAGCTGCTTCTTCTACTGTTTCAACTGCTGCAGTTGAGTCAACTGTTGATTCATTGTTAGCTGCTTTGTTACCGCAAGATGCGAAAGATACAGCAGCGAATGCTACGAACAAAAATACTAATTTTTTCATTTTCTTTGCTTTTTAAAATCTGTAATACTTATGTTGTTTTCTTAAAACGATGCAAAGATATAGACTTTTTTAATACGTTGTTCTCTTTAGGGCATTTTTTTTCAAAAAAATATGTTTTAAAATACTTTTCTTCATAAAAGATGTTTTCGGATATGGGAATATGGGAGAATATTCGTATATTTAAACGATTTTTCTGCATGTTTTTAGGGGGGATGTTTTTTCGGTGGTGAAAGCTCTCTTCCTTATCTTTGTGTTCCGATAATAATACGTAACTTTGCATTCAAATTATTATATTTAAAGTATGACAGATACAACTATTTTTCAAAATAAAAAGGCTGTTTATTATACATTAGGCTGTAAACTGAACTTTGCGGAAACTTCTACCATTGGAAAAATGCTTAAGGAAGTAGGAGTCCGTACCGTACGTAAAGGTGAGCAGGCTGATATTTGTGTAATTAATACCTGTTCGGTCACTGAAATGGCAGATAAAAAATGCCGTCAGGCTATTCATCGTTTGGCGAAAGAGCATCCGGGAGCTTTTATCGTAGTGACTGGATGTTATGCGCAGCTGAAGCCTGGACAGGTAGCAGATATTGAGGGAGTCGATCTGGTTTTGGGAGCAGAACAGAAAGGCGATCTGATGAAATATTTGGGAAATTTGGAGAAGCATGAGCATGGTGAAGCTATCACTACTGCCACAAAGGATATACGTACCTTTGTTCCTTCATGTTCTAGAGGTGACCGTACCCGTTATTTCCTGAAAGTACAAGACGGATGTGATTATTTTTGTTCGTATTGTACTATACCTTTTGCGCGAGGAAGAAGTCGTAATGGTAAAATTGCTGATCTGGTAGAGCAAGCTCGTCAGGTGGCAGCAGAAGGTGGAAAAGAAATTGTACTTACTGGAGTAAATATAGGTGATTTCGGAAAAACTACAGGAGAAAGTTTCTTCGATTTGGTAAAGGCACTTGATGCGGTGGAAGGCATTGAGCGGTATCGAATCTCTTCCATTGAGCCTAACCTGCTTACCGATGAGATTATAGAGTACGTAGCACGGTCACGTCGTTTTATGCCTCATTTTCATATCCCGTTGCAGTCGGGATGTGATGAGGTGCTTAAATTGATGCGTCGCCGGTATGATACTGCGCTTTTTGCTTCCAAGATACATAAAATCAAGTCTTTGATGCCCGATGCCTTTATCGGTGTAGATGTGATTGTCGGTACAAGAGGAGAAACGCCCGAATACTTTGAACAGGCTTATGAGTTTATACAAGGGTTGGATGTAACCCAGCTTCATGTGTTCAGTTATTCGGAACGCCCTGGTACTCAGGCTTTGAAAATAGATTATGTAGTTTCTCCCGACGACAAACATCAAAGAAGTCAGCGTTTACTGGCATTATCGGACGAAAAGACAAGAAGTTTTTATGCTCGTCATATTGGTCAGGAAGCAACTGTATTGATGGAACACTCCAAGCCAGGTTGTCCTATGCATGGGTTCACCGATAATTATATCCGTGTAGAACTGGAGCAGAACGATGCTTTAGACAATCAGTTAATACGCGTACGTTTAGGTGATTTTAATGATGACGGAACCGCGTTGAAAGGTATTATATTATGATAAAAGTTTCGGTCGTTATATTAAACTGGAATGGCGCAGATATGCTGCGCCGTTTTTTGCCTTCTGTCATTTCGTGTTCGCAAGGAGAGGGAATAGAGGTTTGTGTAGCCGATAATGGCTCATCTGATGATTCCTGCCGGATAGTAGAGGGAGAGTTTCCTTCTGTCCGTCTGATTCGTCTGCCTGAGAATTATGGTTTTGCAGATGGATATAATAAAGCATTGGAACAGGTTGATGCTGAATATGTTGTACTGCTTAACAGCGATGTGGAAGTTTCATCAGACTGGTTGTCTGCAATGGTATCATATATGGATTTGCATCCGGAAGTCGCAGCTTGTCAGCCTAAAATTCTCGACTGGAAAAATAAAGAATATTTTGAATATGCAGGGGCGGCTGGTGGATTTATCGACCGATATGGGTATCCGTTCTGTCGCGGCCGTGTGTTTGATACGGTAGAAAAGGATATTGCACAATATGATGCTCCGGTTTCCATTTTCTGGGCTACGGGTGCAGCTTTATTTATCAGGCTTGACAAATATCGGGAAGTAGGGGGACTCGACGGACGTTTCTTTGCACATATGGAAGAAATAGACTTGTGCTGGCGTTTGCGCAGCCGTGGCTATGAGCTGGTTTGCCTGCCTCAAAGCGTAGTCTATCATGTAGGTGGGGCCACATTGAAGAAAGAAAATCCTCGGAAGACGTTCTTGAACTTTCGCAATAACCTGCTTATGCTTTATAAAAATCTTCCGGCTGAAGAGCTTGTTTCAGTAATGTGGATACGTACATGCTTGGACTATCTCGCAGCCTTGTTCTTTCTGCTTAAAGGAGATGTTTCTAATTTTCGTGCGGTACTTCAGGCTAGAAAAGAATTTCTTCGTTTACGGCCGGATTTTGCTTCAGATCGTCAGGAGAATTTGGATAAGACTGTTCTCACAGATATTCCAGAACGTTTTAAATTCAGCATCCTGTGGCAGTCGAAACTGCTGGGTAGAAAAAAATATGCAGATTTACCTGTGAAATAAAAAGTTTTTTGTTTTGAGGCTTGTTTCTTGCTCTTGGAAACCTCGTTGTACTCACTGATAGATGGGTAGAATACAAACTGAATCAGTGTTAATAAAATATAAACCGTTCTTTTTCTCGGTTAAGCATCCCTGAAAAATTGTACATTTGTTAATACTACAGATAACCTAATAATTGCAGTTTATATTATGATATTAATTAATGGAAAAGAGGTTTCGGAACAAGTAAAGCAGGAAATTGCTGCTGAAGTTGCCGATATAGTTGCCCGTGGCGGTAAGCGTCCACATCTGGCTGCGGTTTTGGTAGGGCACGATGGAGGTAGTGAAACCTATGTTGCAGCAAAAGTAAAGGCTTGTGAAGTTTGCGGTTTCAAATCTACTCTTATTCGTTACGAAAGTGATGTGACCGAAGAAGAACTTCTGGCGAAAGTGCAAGAGCTGAATAATGATCCCGATGTGGATGGATTTATCGTACAATTGCCTTTGCCTAAACATATTTCAGAACAGAAAGTTATAGAAACAATCGACTATCGTAAAGATGTTGATGGCTTCCATCCGATAAACGTAGGCCGTATGTCCATCGGGCTTCCTTGTTATGTTTCTGCAACTCCCAATGGTATCTTGGAACTGCTTCGACGCTATAATATAGAAACCCAGGGTAAAAAATGTGTTGTACTTGGAAGAAGTAATATTGTCGGAAAACCAATGGCAATGCTGATGATGCAGAAAGCATATCCGGGTGATGCTACCGTAACAGTCTGCCATAGCCGTAGTAAAGATTTGGTGAAAGAATGTCGTGAAGCGGATATAATTATAGCAGCTTTGGGACAGCCTAATTTTGTAAAGGCAGATATGGTTAAGGAAGGGGCTGTTGTGATTGATGTCGGTACAACTCGTGTACCCGATGCAACAAAAAAATCAGGATTTAAACTTACCGGAGATGTGAAATTTGATGAAGTGGCTCCAAAATGTTCATATATAACTCCAGTTCCCGGTGGTGTAGGACCGATGACAATTGTATCGTTGATGAAGAATACATTGCTGGCTGGTAAGAAGGCTATATATAAATAATGCTCCTTCTAGAAGGTTTTACAGCATAAAATGAACTTTTATGAAAGATTTTTCTCAAAAGTGTTTGCAAATTCAAAATAAACATATATCTTTGCACTCGCTTTTGAAAGGGTAATCAACATGGTGACTATAGTTCAGTTGGTTAGAGCGTCAGATTGTGGTTCTGAATGTCGTGGGTTCGAGTCCCACTAGTCACCCTTTCATAGAAGCAACCATTTTTAATATGGTGACTATAGTTCAGTTGGTTAGAGCGTCAGATTGTGGTTCTGAATGTCGTGGGTTCGAGTCCCACTAGTCACCCTTCTGAAAATGAAAGCGATCTTCAAGTGAAGGTTGCTTTTTTGTGTTTCCAGTTTGCTTTTCTTTATTATTTGTTTATATTTGCATAAAAAATATAAATAACTATGAAATTGCGTACAGTTGGTAAATTAGGTGTAATACTTTCTGTTATACTTTTTTGCATAGGAGCAGGGCTTTATAGTTTTGCTCGTTTGAGTCTTGCAGAAAGTGGAAAGGATGCTGATTTGCTTGCTGTTGTTCCTTCTGATTGTATCGGACTTTTGGAAACTGATAATATTGAGTTTATGGTCAATGAGTTTCCACAGGCTGCTTATGCAGGACAGCTTGATACACTTCAAAGCAGTGGACTTTTTTCTGTTGTGGGAGAAGACATGATTCCTTACATCGTAGAGAATGCTCACGATTTACATAATCAGATGAATTATATGATGGTGAGTTTTCATGCTCCGATTTCTTCTCGTAATTTGGTTATGTATTTCCGTACAAATGAATCTGGAAGGAACTTCATTCGCGAAATGATAACCAGAAAGGGACTTTCTTTTTCAGCTAAAAAAGAAACTTATAGAGGAAAAACGATAGAGATTTACCCCGTAAGTAATAATGATTTCATATCTTGTTACAATGGCAAGGGATTTTTGGCTGTCAGTTATCAGAAGAATCTGATAGAAAAAGTAATAGATGCCGAGAAAGACGAAAAGTCATTGCGCCAGGATGTCGGATTTATTTCTATCGCTCATACTAAGACGGCAAATTTTTTGACTTTATACGGACATACAGCGTCGATACCTTTACTGGCAGAAGAAAATACTGATTGTTGGAGTGAATTTGATATTCATTTGAATAGTGAAGTATTTTATCTGAGTGGCTCTATGTATGCTTCCGATTCATGTTTATATCGGGTAGAAGAACGGTTAAAGTCCATTCAGCCTCTTCGTGAGGACAGTGTGCTCATCCTTTCCGGTCAGGAAAAGGTGGATTCCTGCATTTCGCAAGTATTGTCTATTCCGCAGCACACGTTGTTTGATGAGTGTGTTTCGAATCTATCGCGCGATGCATCCTTTATTATGGTGGCAGATGTAGATAAGCTGGCACAGAATCTGGGTGCATATAAAAATTATCTACCTGCGTTTATTTATGATCATGTAGAATTATTCCGTTCGTTTATCTTATCAGTCCAAATTACGAATGTAAACAATAAGCTTTCGCATATATTTGTTTTTACCTATAAAGAATAAGAGATTCTTGGTTTATCTGAGTTTATTCTTCAGGAAATGCGGACCGGCTTTAAAATGGAAGTAAATAACAGAAACTACAGTCAGAAAGGCTCCAAACAGATAGGCTGCTCGGAAAGAAGCTATTTCTGCAATGTACCCTCCACTCAGCATTCCTATTCCTAATCCGACATCCCATGAGGTCAGATAAGTACTTGTAGCCGTTCCTCGTTGGCTGTTGGGGGCAAGGTTGACGAATAAGGTGTTATAAGCGGGAAACATTGTTCCAAATCCGATTCCAAGCAATAGGGAGATAAGGAAGAATAAAATAATAGTAAATGAACTGTTCCAATTGATAAGCCATCCGCAGGCTGTCAGGCCGAAATAGCAGATACAGACAAGGTATAACCCGGCAGAGATGACCTGTGTAATCATTCCTTTGTCTACCAGGCGTCCGCTGAAGAGTCGGCTGATAGCCATTCCTACGGCCATAAGAGTAAAGAAGAATCCTGTTTCTGCAGTGATACCTATTTGCTTGGCATACATTGCTACGTAGTTTGTTGTCATGCCGTAGGGAATAGATAACAGTAATAAGCTGAATCCGGCAGGAAGTCCTTTTAACAAAATAAACCGGTCCAATGAAATCGGCTCTCTTTTTACGGGAGGTTTATAGGGTGTTTTCACCATGGTAGCTGCCAGAAAGCCTAATATGCAAGAGCCCAGTGAATAAGAAAAGATGGTGATATATGAAGCTCCTCCGCTATGAAGGAACAATCCGAACATCGGTCCGATGGACATAGCCAGATTGTTTGCCAGTCCATAATATCCTAAACCTTCTCCGCGACGACTGGAAGGCATAATGTCTATTACTACCGTATTTCCGCCAACTGTAACCATACCGAATGATATACCGTGTATCACACGAAAAATAATGAATAATGTCAGCAAGCCAGCTACCATATATCCGGCAAATATCAGTGTAAAGATAAAGTAGGCAATCAGGTAGAGAGGTTTACGGGCAAAAGTATCGAGAAAATATCCGGAAAACGGACGGATACAAAGAGAGGAAATGGTATAGCAGGAAAGCACTATACCTATTGTCGTATTTGAAGCCTCGAATATCTCTGAAAGATAAAACGGAAGGACTGGAGTCAATAGCCAAAAGCCGAAATATAAAAGGAAATTGGCTGCCAGTATACAACAATAGCTTGGTGTAATAAGACGTTCCTTTTCCATATTTGAAATTTGCAAAACGCGGATTAACATAGACTTTTACAGAATTCTTTAAGGTTGAATCTATAAAGAGCCTGCGTTAATCCGCGTTTTCTTTATATATAATAAAAAATTAGTTTGCTGCTTCGAATTCTTCGAGGAAACGAGTATCGTTTTCCGAGAACATACGCAAATCTTTTACTTTATATTTTAAGTTGGCAATACGTTCTACTCCCATACCGAATGCATAACCAGTGTAAACTTTACTGTCGATACCGTTAGCTTCGAGTACAGCAGGGTCAACCATACCGCAACCCAAAATTTCTACCCATCCTGTATATTTACAGAAAGGACATCCTTCGCCACCACAGATATCGCAGCTGATATCCATTTCCGCACTAGGTTCAGTGAACGGGAAGTATGAAGGGCGCAGACGGATTTTTGTTTCAGGACCGAACATTTCTTGTGCAAACTGAAGCAAAACTTGTTTCAAGTCTGTGAATGAAACATTCTTATCGATATACAATCCTTCTACCTGATGGAAGAAGCAGTGTGCACGATAGCTGATAGCTTCGTTACGATACACACGTCCCGGACAGATTACGCGGATAGGAGGTTTAGAAACTTCCATTACGCGGCTCTGTACAGATGAAGTATGTGTACGTAAGATAATATCAGGGTGACTTTCTATGAAGAAAGTATCCTGCATGTCGCGTGCCGGATGATCTTCGGGGAAGTTCATAGATGAGAATACATGCCAGTCGTCTTCTACTTCCGGACCATCAGCAATAGTGAATCCCAATCTGTTGAAAATATTGATTATTTCGTTACGTACGATGCTTAACGGGTGACGTGTACCCAGCTCTATCGGGTAAGCAGTACGAGTCAGGTCCAGTTCAGCTGCGCTGTTATCCTGACATTCGAAAGCTTCTTTCAGTGTATTAATACGCTCCTGAGCATGATTCTTCAATTCATTCAGTTTCATGCCGACTTCTTTTTTCTGTTCAGCGGGTACATTGCGGAAATCCGCCATAAGCGCATTGATTATACCTTTTTTACTTAGGTATTTTATGCGCAGAGCCTCCAGCTCTTCTGCATTCGAAGCAGTTAAGTTCTCCACTTCCTGAAGTAACTGTTCTATTTTTGCTAACATATTTTCCTATATTATTATTTTTTTCTAGTGCACAAAGGTAAGGATTTAAACTGAAATTTTGTCTTTTTATGCTCATAAAAAAGAAAACTGTAAATGTTTTATTCGCCAAAAGAAAAAAAGACGTATTTTTGCACATGATTTTTCAGAAGCACTAAGATGAAAAAAATTTTATTTGGGTGTTGTGTATGTATGCTGGTCAGTTCTTGTGGGGGAGGAAAAAAGAATGTAGACCCTTTTGAAACGTTAACTAAACAAATTGACTCGCTGACAGTTGGGCATGACACATTGCAGGGAGAAGCTCCGGTTGTAGAAGAAATAGTTCCAGCTACGGCCGATGAAAGCTTTGCCGATTTCTTTTATAATTTTGCTTCCGATGAACACTTCCAACGTTCTCGGGTGAAGTTTCCTATTTCTTATTACAAAGGTGAACAGGTAGTACGAATGGCAAAGAACGAATGGATATACGATCCTATGTTCAGTCGTGAACCGGTTTATACTGTCCTTTTCGATAAGGAAGAAGATATGGAGATGGAAAAAGATACAGCTGTGCATAGTGTACAGGTGGACTGGATTTATCTGAAAGAGAGAAAAGTAAAACGGTATTATTTTGAGCGAGTTTCAGATTGCTGGTATCTGGAAGCTATAAATAAAGAGAAGCTTGCCTCGGATGCGAATGGCCGTGAAGATTTTTTCGATTTTTATAACCATTTTGTTAACGATTCCATATTCCAGCTTGAACGTTTACATCGTCCATTGAGTTTTGTAACTGTAGATCCTGAAGATGAATTTCAGATTCTCGAAACTACATTGGATGAAGGACAGTGGTTTTCATTTCGTCCTCCTATGCTTAAAGAGCGTTTGACTAATGTCCATTACGGACAGAAGGAAATGCCTGATACCAATCAGAAAATTATTGAATTTAAAGGATTTGGTAATGGCTTTAGCAATACGCTTTATTTTGAATATCACGGAGGTAAATGGATATTGATGAAATTTGAAGATTTGAGCGACTAGGTTGCTCCGTTCAGCATAGAATAGTAATATAAAATGAAAGAACTGACAGATTATTCTCTTTTACATCATAACACATTTGGCATGGATGTGCGTACTGCACATTTTGTTGAATATGAATCAGTAGAAGAACTTTGTGCTTTTTTGAAGCAGAAAAATTATGAACTTCCATTATTACATATTGGAAGGGGAAGTAATTTGCTCTTTTCGGGCGATTATCAAGGAACAGTGCTTCATTCCTTGATAAAAGGTTATGAGGTAGTAAGTGAAACGTCAGATACTGTAGATGTGCGTGTAGGAGCCGGCGAAGTATGGGATGACTTTGTGGCATATACTGTGCAGAAAAATCTGTATGGGGCTGTAAACCTGTCTTTGATACCTGGAGAGGTTGGAGCTTCTGCCGTACAGAATATCGGAGCCTATGGAGTTGAGGCTAAAGATTTGATAGTAAGTGTAGATACAGTTTGCGTTTCTACCGGAGAATTACGGCAGTTCTCGAATGAGGAATGCTGTTATGCATATCGTAAAAGTATATTTAAGCAAGAACTGAAGGGCAAATATATTGTCACGCATGTCACTTACCGTTTGAGTAAAGTTCCGGTATGGCATTTAGATTATGGTAATATCCGTACAGAGCTGGATAAAGCATCTTGTCCGTTGACATTAGATAATCTGCGTCGTATCATCATTCGTATCAGAGAAGAAAAACTTCCTGATCCGGCTCAAATGGGAAATGCCGGAAGTTTTTTTATGAATCCGGTCATTCCTAAAAAGCAGTTTGCTGATTTACAGTCCATATATACCGATATGCCTTCTTATCCGGCAGGCGAAGATTGCGTGAAAGTTCCTGCCGGATGGATGATAGACCGTTGCGGATGGAAAGGAAAATCGTTGGGACGTGCAGGAGTACATGCCCGTCAGGCGTTGGTCCTTGTCAATCTGGGGGGAGCTACCGGAAAGGAAATCATGGCTCTTGCAGAAGCAGTTGTTGCTTCGGTAAAGGAAAAGTTTGGTATTGATATCCATCCGGAAGTAAATTACATTTAAGACTACTTGATTATACAATGAAAGTTACTGTATTAGGAAGTGGAACATCTACGGGAGTGCCTCAAGTGGGATGCGGATGCCCGGTATGTACAAGTACCGATCCGCGCGATAACCGTTTGCGTTGTTCTGGATTGATTGAAATGGAAGGAGTGCGCATTTTGATAGATTGCGGTCCTGATTTCAGAGAACAATGTATTAGAATGAACGATTTTCGTCCTATTGATGGGGTATTGATAACTCACGAACATTATGACCATGTGGGTGGGTTGGATGATCTTCGTCCTTTTTGCAGTTTCCGGGATGTACCTGTCTATGCGGAAGGATATACTGCCGAGCGTTTGCAAAGACGTATGCCTTATTGTTTTGTAGAACATCCGTATCCGGGAGTTCCCAGTATTCCACTTTCTGTCATCGAGCCGTATAAACCGTTTCAGGTAACAAACTTGTCCGGACATTCGCTGGAGGTTGTTCCTTTTAGAGTAATGCATGGTAAACTGCCGATATTGGGTTATCGGGTGGGTAAGGTAGCTTGGATAACAGATATGCTTACAATGCCTGATGAGTCGTATGAATTTTTACAAGGATTGGATTATCTGTTTATAAATGCATTACGGATAGAGCCGCATTGGACACATCAGTCGCTGGCTGAGGCTTTGGAGCAAGCTTCACGTATCGGAGCTGGCGAAACTTATTTCATACACATGAGTCATCATATGGGATTGCATGCAGAGGTCGAAAAGCAACTTCCTCCGCATGTGCATATGGCATACGACGGACTGGTTGTAGAACAATAATTGAAGCTATTTGATTTTTGCTTTCAAAGACTCTTTACATATTCCGTTGAGTCCGCATTCTTCACATTTGGGATTGCGTGCGGTACAGACGTATCTTCCATGAAGAATCAGCCAGTGATGAGCCGTCGGTATTAAATTCTCAGGAATATATTTTACCAGATGTTTTTCTGTTGCTAAAGGGGTAGTACATGTTTTAGGTACAAGTCCGATGCGATGACTGACACGGAAAACGTGGGTGTCGACTGCCATTGCAGCTTTGTTGAATACCACACTTTGAATTACATTTGCGGTTTTTCTTCCTACTCCGGGGAGTTTTACTAGTTCTTCCAAAGTTCCTGGAACTTCACTCTGAAAGTCTTTTACCAGCATTTGAGCCATTCCTACCAGATGCTTGGCTTTGTTGTTTGGATAGCTTACACTACGTATGTATTCGTAAACTACCTCAGGGGTGGTGTTTGCCAAAGCTTCGGGAGTTGGAAATGCCGAAAAAAGAGGAGGAGTTATCATATTGACACGCTTGTCTGTACATTGCGCACTTAATATCACAGCTATAAGCAGTTGAAAAGGATTTTCATAATGCAATTCTGTTTCTGCTACCGGAATTGCTTGTTGAAAATAAGTTATTACTTGTTTATATAATTCTTGTTTTTTCATGTGTTTACAGATTGAAGATAAGTCTTATTTAGTATTTTTTATTAATACCATCTTTTATGCTTAAAGTAGAAATATACGATTACCCCTACGGCAAGCATCAATCCCCAGGCAAAGAAATAACCGTATTTCCATCCCAGTTCAGGCATCCATTGGAAGTTCATTCCCCATATCCCGGCTAAAAACGTCAGTGGGATAAAGATGGTAGAAACAATGGTAAGCTGTTTCATGATGCTGTTCATTCGCTGGTCGTTGTTTGCCAAATAAAGATCTACCATTGCAGAAAGCAGATCACGGCAGCCTTCCAGTGTCTGCAATACAAATTGCAGGTGGTCGTTTACATCACTGAAAAAAGGTCGGTTCGCTTTATTCAATAATTGGTTTTCACTGTGAAGTAATTTATTGATTTGCTCTTTCAGAGGAAATATGCTTTTTTTAATCAGCCGGTAATTTCTGCGGTATCTCTGTATTTCTTCTATTCCCGGTTGTTTTTCAGGTATGGGAGAAAGAGGCGATAAGAATTGTTCTTCCAGATCCTCCAGGTCATCTTCCATTTTAGAAATGATAGACATGAAACTTGCCATTACGCTGTTCAGGATTACACTTAGTAAAAAGTCGGATTGGCGGTTACGTATCTTCAAGACATTTTTTTCAAGTGCTGTATTGATTTCGTTGAAGAAATCAGTTTCTTTTTCGGTAAAGGTAAGTACAAAATTTTTCCCTTGCACGATACAGAGTTGTTGTGGTACGAATTCATTACAGTCAGTATTCGATAACTGTTTTAGAATAACCAGATTATAAGTATCGTGTTCTTCTATTTTAGTTGGATGCTCTGAGTTTAGGATATCTTGTATGGTCAGGAAATCAATGTTGAAATAGTTGCATATTTCATGTATGGTTTCTGTATTCTGTAATCCGTGCACTTGTATCCAGTTGATACAGTTTTCTTTTATTAAGGGCTGTATATCTTTTATATCGTGTCCTCGAAAAGTCTGGATTTGTTCAGCGTTGTAGCTGGAAACATGCAAATGGGTAGGAGTTTCGCTTTCTCCTATGTAATTCAGTTTTTCGCTGAGCAGGTTATTTTTCGTCATGTCTGAATGAATTTGATATGTACAAATATAACGGTTTATTTGTAAATTGGCAAAAAGTTCCTACCTTTGCAGCCAAATTAAAAAAAGAGAACATTAACATGCGATGCCGTGAATAGCGGCCGTGTATTCTAGAACACCACGTAAAAAACAGGAGCGATGAAAAAAGACAATCTCGTATCAGTGCCTTTTATGGTTTTGGGCATTGTATTTTGTGTCTGCTTAGTGGCAGCCAATCTTTTAGAAACCAAAGTAGTTCAACTAGGTCCGATTTCTATTACTGCCGGACTGCTTGTTTTTCCTATTTCTTACATTATCAATGACTGTATTGCTGAAGTCTGGGGCTTCCGTAAAGCGCGTCTTATCATTTGGATGGGATTCCTGATGAACTTTATGGTAGTTGCCTTGGGGCAGATAGCAGTAGCTTTGCCAGCAGCTCCTTTTTGGGAGGGAGAAGAAAGCTTTAACTTTGTTTTTGGTATGGCGCCACGCATTGCGGTAGCCAGCTTGCTTGCATTTTTAGTTGGTTCGTTTATCAATGCATATGTGATGAGCCGTATGAAGATTGCTTCGCATGGGAAGAATTTTTCAGCGCGTGCCATCCTTTCTACTGTATTTGGTGAAAGTGCTGATTCGCTGATCTTTTTCCCTTTGGCTTTTGGAGGACTGATGCCTATCTCTGAATTAGGAAAAATGATGTTGGTTCAGGTTGTTCTTAAGACAATGTACGAAATAATTATTCTGCCTATAACTATTCGAGTAGTGAAATACATCAAGCATGTAGACGATTGTGACGTGTACGATGAACATATTTCTTACAATGTGTTGAAAATTAAGGAGATTTGATATGAATAAAGATGCTGCACTTGTTGTTTTTAGCGGAGGACAGGACTCTACGACCTGTCTTTTTTGGGCGAAGAAACATTTTAAGAAGGTATATGCTTTGAGTTTCCTGTATGGACAGAAACATGTGAAAGAAGTAGAACTGGCACGTGAGATAGCTCGCAAGGCAGAAGTTGATTTTCATGTGATGGATGTTTCTTTTATCGGCCATTTGGGTAAAAACTCATTAACCGATACTTCCATTCATATGGATGAAGAAAAGCCAGAAGGTACTTTTCCGAATACGTTCGTTCCCGGCCGTAATTTATTCTTTTTGAGTATTGCTGCTGTATATGCTCGTGAACGGGGTATCAATCATATTGTGACAGGAGTATCACAGACCGATTTTAGTGGATATCCGGATTGTCGTGATGCTTTTATCAAATCGTTGAATGTTACATTGAATCTCGCCATGGAGGAACAGTTTGTCATTCATACTCCGTTGATGTGGATAGATAAGGCTCAGACATGGGCACTGGCAGATGAACTGGGTGTTCTTGATCTGGTGCGGAATGAAACGTTGACATGCTATAATGGCATTCCCGGAGATGGATGCGGACATTGTCCGGCATGCAAATTGCGCCGTGAGGGACTTGAAAAATATTTGGCAATAAAGAATAAGTAACAGATGATGCTCTATTCGGTATAAATAAACGGCTATGGAAAGAAAAGACGAACTGACAATATTAGGAAAGAATACAGTTTATAAACAGGATTATGCTCCTGAAGTTCTGGAAGCATTTGTAAACAAACATCCTGAAAATGATTATTGGGTACGTTTTAATTGCCCTGAGTTTACCAGTCTTTGTCCTATTACAGGGCAACCTGATTTTGCAGAAATTCGAATCAGTTATTTGCCTGATGTGAAGATGGTAGAAAGCAAAAGTTTGAAATTATATCTGTTTAGTTTCCGAAATCATGGTGATTTTCATGAAGACTGTGTGAATATTATCATGAAGGACCTGATTAAGCTGATGGATCCTAAATACATTGAGGTAACAGGTATCTTTACTCCTCGTGGTGGAATATCCATTTATCCGTATTGCAACTACGGTCGTCCTGGTACGAAATATGAGAAACTGGCAGAATATCGTATGCAGAATCACGATTTGTAAATCGTAAAGATATATTAGAACAGAGGAATGAAAAACGGACTTAGTTTCAACCGTCTTTCATTCCTCTGTTTTTTTAAGATAATTCCAGTATTTAAGATAATTCCAGTCCGAAAGCCTCTTTTAATTTCAGCAGACTAGGATTCTTTTTACTCATCATCTGGAAGCGCTCTACATGACTGTAGGCGCGGAGATTTTCATTGGCTGCACTTACACGGACTGTCATCTTTATTTTTCGGTTGTGCAACTGCTGGCGTAAATGCATTTCTATTTGTGGAGCCAGTTGCGACATGTATTTCTGTACCATATCGTTGTCTACAGCCACTTCGAATGTTGTCTGGTCTTTGAGCAAGTGAGGCTGCATGTTCATCATACGTGCAGCATTGGCTGCTTCCTCTTTGGGCAGACGAGTCGCAAATTCCCGCCAGTAATAGTTCAGATCCTTTTCATTGAAGATATAATCCTCGTAGGTCTGGTCTGCCGGTACAGTTGCAGCTGTATTTACTGGTCCGTTGTTTGCAGCTTGTGGCTGGACAGCTTGTCGCCGGATTGATATACCTATGCTTCCTGCTTTCATTACAGGAATTTTCTTTTCTGTATTTGCTTTAGGTATCGGACTGGGATGTGCCGCAGCAGAAACGTTGGTAGTTGGAGCCGCTGGCTGCTGTACCGCAGCTGATACATTGGAAGCAGCTGGTTTTGCTGGCTGCTTGGGAGCTGTACTTCCGTAGTTTCCTGATACCTCATGGGTAGCCTGCGGATAAGGCTGGCTGTTTGAGGCCTGAGCGGATGAGGAAGATGGCTGTCCCTGATTAAAGGCTGGTTTTAAGGTCTGTTTGGTAGGGCCTTGCCCCCCACCAGGAACATCATTGTCGCCTGTTAGCTGGGCAAGTTGAATTAAGGTCAACTCTACCAGCAGACGTTTGTTTTTGCTTACTCGGTAATTCAGGTCACAGTCGTTACACAATTTCATGGCTTTATATAAGAACTGTGGGCTGCATTTCTGAGCCTGAGCCTGATAGCGGTCGCGTATGGATGCACCTACTTCCAATAACTGTAATGTTTCAGCATCGCGACTTACCAGCAAGTCGCGGAAATGTGAAGTTAATCCTGTTATAAAATGGTTGCCGTCAAAGCCTTTTTTCAGAACTTCGTTGAATGTAAGCAGGCAGTCGGAAACCCTGTTCTCTAAAAAGGCATCCGTCAGTTTGAAGTAATATTCATAATCCAGCACATTCAAGTTCTCTATTACACTTTGATAAGTGATATGCCCATTGGTAAAACTTACAACCTGGTCGAAAATAGACAAGGCATCACGCATACCACCGTCAGCTTTCTGTGCAATAACGTTCAGAGCCTCCGGTTCTGCTTCAATATGTTCTTTTCTGGCTACATTTTCCAAGTGTTCTACCGTGTCGTTCACACTGATACGATTGAAATCGTATATCTGGCATCGACTCAGAATGGTAGGAAGAATTTTATGCTTTTCGGTTGTGGCAAGAATAAATATAGCATGATGGGGCGGTTCTTCCAATGTCTTCAGAAAGGCATTGAAAGCTGCCTGAGAAAGCATGTGTACCTCGTCGATGATATATACTTTATATTTTCCAATTTGTGGCGGGATGCGTACCTGTTCGATCAGCGATCGTATGTCTTCTACCGAGTTATTGGATGCGGCATCCAGCTCATGAATGTTATACGAACGCTGTTCGTTGAAAGCACGGCATGACTCACATTCATTACATGCTTCTCCATCGGCAGTAGGATGCAGGCAGTTGATTGTCTTTGCAAATATTCGCGCACATGTTGTTTTTCCGACTCCTCGTGGACCGCAAAACAGATAAGCATGTGCCAGTTTTTGATTGGCAATCGCATTTTTCAGGGTGGTCGTCAGGGCGCGCTGTCCTACAACAGTATCGAATGTTGCGGGACGATATTTACGTGCCGATACGATATAATTTTCCATATGCCGATATAAGTGATTAATAGTTTTTATGTTCGGAAATACAAAAGTACATAAAATCTCGGTTTTCTCATGGGCTTGACCTGAAATATATTTATCTTTGTCACAAAATAAAGTAAGTTATGCAGACAAGTGACAGTATCGTTATTATCCCTACTTATAACGAAAAAGAAAATATCGAAAATATCATCCGTGCAGTTTTCGGTTTAGAGAAATGTTTTCATATTCTGATTGTTGAAGATAATTCTCCCGATGGTACTGCTGATATTGTACGGAAATTGCAGGCTGAATTCCCAGAACGCCTTTTCATGATAGAAAGAAAAGGAAAATTAGGCTTGGGTACAGCGTATATTGCAGGTTTCAAATGGGCTATTCAACATCAATACGATTATATATTCGAGATGGACGCTGACTTCAGCCATAATCCGAATGATTTGCCTCGTTTGTATAAGGCTTGCCACGATGAAGGAGCTGATGTTGCTATCGGTTCACGATATATAAGTGGTGTAAATGTGGTGAACTGGCCTATGGGACGTGTATTGATGTCATATTTCGCATCGAAATATGTACGTTTTATAACAGGTATTCCTGTACATGATACAACGGCCGGATTCAAGTGTTATAAACGTAGGGTTTTAGAAACGATACCTTTAGACAATATTCGGTTTAAGGGATATGCTTTTCAGATAGAAATGAAGTTTACTGCTTATAAGTGTGGCTTTAAAGTAGTGGAAGTTCCGGTTATTTTCGTCAACCGTGAGCTGGGAACTTCTAAGATGAATAGCAGTATTTTTGGTGAGGCCGTGTTCGGAGTGATACGGTTGAAATGGGACAGTTGGTTTAAAAGTTATCCAAAAAATAAGTAAATATGAAACGTACATGGATTTATAACGCAACGATTGTAAACGAAGGATTAAAATTTGCCGGTTCTGTTGTTGTTGAAGATGATACTATCTGTGAAGTGCTACAAGGAGAAGTTCGCCCTTCTGTACCTTGCGATGCCGAAATCGACGCCCGCGGTTGTTACCTCATCCCTGGAGTTATAGATGATCATGTACATTTTCGTGATCCGGGATTGACGCATAAGGCTGACATGGCAAGTGAAACTGCGGCTGCGGCAGCAGGAGGAGTAACTTCGTTTATGGATATGCCTAACTGTAATCCGCAGACAACAACTCTGGAAGCTCTGGAAAACAAGTTTGCCGATGCTGCAAACAAGTGTATCGTAAACTATTCGTTTTATTTCGGAGCAACCAATAACAATACGGAGTTGTTGCAGCAGCTGGACAAGAAACATGTGTGCGGTGTAAAACTGTTTATGGGAGCCAGTACAGGGAATATGCTTGTTGACCGTATTGAATCCTTGCGGAAAATCTTTTCGGAAGCAGGTATGCTGATTGCTGCTCACTGTGAAGACCAGACTATAATTCGATGGAACACGGAACTTGTAAAATCAAAGTATGGTGAAGAAGATGTGGATATTCTCTTCCATCCTCGCATACGAAGCGAAGAGGCTTGCTGGCGTTCGTCTTCGTTGGCTGTACAGCTGGCTAAAGAAACAGGAGCACGCTTGCATATTCTCCATGTCAGTACAGCACGCGAGCTGGAACTTTTCGAAGATAAACCGATATCTGAAAAGAAGATAACTTCGGAAGCATGTGTTTCACATCTGATGTTCTGCGATGAAGACTACAAAACGTTAGGAGCACGCATTAAATGCAATCCAAGTATTAAGACAAAGAACGACCGTGATATGTTGCGCCGGGCTCTGACAACAAATCGCATTGATGTCATTGGTACAGACCATGCTCCTCATTTGTTGAAAGAAAAAGAGGGAGGAGCTTTGAAGGCTGTATCTGGTATGCCGAGTTTGCAATTCTCTCTGGTCAGCATTATGGAACTTGTACATGAAGGTGTTTTGACCGTAGAGCAGCTGGTACAGAAGATGTGTCATGCTCCTGCTGAGTTATTCCAAATAGAAAAGCGTGGATATATCCGTCCGGGATATAAAGCTGACCTGGTTCTGGTTAACCCGGATAGCGAATGGGAAGTAACGTCAGATTGTGTTTTGAGCAAGTGTGGATGGAGTCCGATGGAAGGAAGACGCTTCCATGCGAAAGTAGAAAAGACATTTGTAAACGGAACATTAGTTTACAGCGACGGCAAGGTGGATACTCTTCACCGAGGAGAGCCGCTTGCTTTTAACCGATAAGAAATGCAGACAGACATTACGACAGTAGTTTACGATATACACGATTTGACAGAGTATATTAACTGGATTTATTTTTTTCATGCATGGGGATTTCAGCCTCGTTTTGCGGCTATTGCAGATATTCATGGGTGCGATGCTTGCAGAGCGAGCTGGCTTGCCTCTTTTCCCGTGGAAGATAGGGCCAAAGCTGCCGAGGCTATGCAGCTTCATAAGGAGGCAAACCGTATGCTGAACAGTGTGGACGGAAAATATAAGGTATATGCCATTTATCGGCTCATGAATGCCAATTCGGATGGTGATAACCTGCTGTTGGAAGGAACTCGCTTTCCGCTATTGAGGCAGCAGACGCGAGTTCGTCCGGACGATCCGTTTTTATGCTTGAGCGATTTCGTGCGTCCGTTGTCATCGGGGATACCAGATACGGTAGGAGCTTTTGCTACAACCATCGACGAGAACATGGAACAACCGTTCGAGGGCGATGATTATAAATTGATGCTTGTCAAAACCTTGGGCGAGCGTCTGGCAGAAGCTGCGGCCGAAAAGGTGCATGAAACTATCCGGAAAAGCGTATGGGGGTATGCCAAGGATGAACATCTCACCATGAAACAATTACTCAATGAGGATTATCAAGGTATACGTCCTGCTGTAGGATATCCGTCTCTTCCTGATATATCGGTCAGTTTTTTATTGGATGAGCTGCTCGATATGAAGCGTATCGGCATTAAACTCACCGAAAACGGTATGATGCAGCCTCATGCTTCAGTATGTGGGTTGATGTTTGCCCATCCTGCATCTCGTTATTTTTCTGTGGGGAAGATAGACGAAGAACAGCTTGCCGATTATGCTGCCCGACGAGGATGTGAGGTAAGTGAAATCAGAAAATACTTAGTAGCTAACCTGCAACAATAATAGGATTATGATATTGCTGAGAGTTTCGTTGTTTTTTATCGTGTTGTTACTGTTGCCCGACTGGTATATATATAAGGTATATATAAAGTATATCCAGCATAAATGGCAAAAAAGATTATATTGGCTGCCCACAGTTTTGTTGCTGATGGTATTGCTTGTTTTCATCGTAGCACATGATTCGTTACACGATGCTTTTGGCATTTATCTTATTGTTACATTGTGCGTTGCTGTTCCCAAACTGGTTTTTGTATTATGTGATATCCTGATGAAGGTGTTGCGTAAGTTTCTTCGTATACCGTTGTTTGGGAAAACCGTATCGTCTGTTGTAGCAATTGTCACGCTTGCTTATCTGCTTTTCGGAGCAATTAAAGGAAAGGAATATTTCCAGGTTAAGCAAGTTGTCTTTTCTTCACCCGATTTACCTGAGTCTTTTGACGGATATCGTATTCTTCAATTGTCCGATATACATGCCGGAAGCTGGAAAGGTAATGCTGAAGCACTCCGTCGGGCTGTTGAAATTTGTAACGCACAGCACCCTGATCTGGCCGTGTTTACGGGTGATCTGGTAAATAGTCGGGCCGATGAGATTAAGGAGTTTATGCCTGTTCTGTCAAAACTTCGTGCAAAGGATGGGGTATTTTCTGTATTAGGAAACCACGATTATGCTACGTATGTGCAGTGGGACAGTGAAGCAGACCGTCTTGCTAATATTGATACGCTTCTGGCAAGACAGGAACAGATGGGCTGGAAGATGCTTATGAATGACCATCAGATACTTTATCGTGGAAACGATTCTATCGCTTTAATAGGAGTGGAGAACAGTGGTAAACCTCCTTTTCCCGATCGTGGGGATTTACCTCGGGCACAGAAAGGCACGGAAGGTATGTTCAAGGTTTTGCTGAGTCATGATCCAACTCACTGGAGAAGAAGCGTTCTTCCGGATACCGATATCCAACTGATGCTTGCCGGACATACTCACGATATGCAGATCAACTTATTCGGCTTTTCATTTTCACAGTTTATTTATCCCGAGCATAAAGGTCTGTATCTGGAAGGTCAGCGGGGACTTTATGTCAATATCGGGTTAGGTTATGTACTCTTTCCGATGAGGCTGGGAGCATGGCCAGAGATTACAGTCATTACTTTACGAAGAAAATAATAATTCCTAAACTATAACAAGCAATGAGATTCTTATACATTATTTATCAAATCTGTATCGGGTTGCCGATTTTTCTGGTGGCAACTATACTTACTGCTTTGACTACCATGTTGGGATGTTGGTTGGGTAACGGACATTTCTGGGGATATTATCCGGGCAAATTGTGGTCACAGCTTACATGTTTTTTGTTTTTGCTTCCGGTAAAAGTCAAGGGGCATGAACACCTGGATAAGAAAACATCCTATGTATTCGTTGCCAATCATCAAGGTTCATTCGATATCTTTTTGGTTTATGGATTTTTGGGGCGTAACTTCAAATGGATGATGAAGAAAAGCCTTCGTAAGCTTCCGTTCGTTGGTAAGGCGTGCGAATCTGCCGGCTTTATTTTTGTCGACAAATCTAGCCCTCGTAAGGTATACGAAACAATAAAGAGTGCGGAAAAAGTATTGCAGGGAGGAACTTCATTGGTTGTATTTCCTGAGGGAGCACGTACGTTTACAGGACATATGGCAAACTTCAAGAAGGGAGCTTTTCTGCTTGCCGACCAGTTGCAACTTCCTGTTGTTCCACTTACCATAGACGGATCGTTTGATATTCTTCCCCGCACAGGTAAGCTTTTGCATTGGCATCCGATGACTCTGACGATACACGAACCTATTTATCCGTTAGGAAAAAAGGGAGAAGAGAATCTGCAAATGTTGATGGCTGAATCGTATAAGGCTATCGAAAAAGATTTACCTCAGAAATATAAAGGTAAGATGGAGAATCCCGATCAGTAATAAAAAGTTTACCCCTTTCATCTTCGCTTAAACAAAGGATCATTCTTGTTGTTGGATGATAGCGTCAGATGAAAGGGGTAAACTTTGTTATTGCTTGAAACAGAGCGATTTAATATCTGCGAAAAAACAACATGAAATGTTGGGTGAAATTTGTACAAAAAAACGGAAAACATGCTGATGTTTTCCGTAAAATTATACCTTCTTTTTTTATTTGATTCTCTAAGATGGCGAACTTCTAAAGGAAAAAGAGTTTTATTGTACGGCTTGCAGCTTGTCCATATTGCTGCGTGCAACCGATACATATTCCTTTATCATCGGATTGTTTTTAAAAGAATCGGGAGCATCGTTTATTATTTCCTCCATAATCGGAGTCAATACCGGATAAGGAAATCCGTTGCATAGCATCAGAAAGACTCCTGTTCCCAATACATTGTTGTAATTTTCCTGGATAAATGTCTTGGCAAGGTCGTCCATGTCGTTTCCTAACGCGGTGCGCTGTTTTTCCATCTCTTCTTGGATAAATTTAGGATCTTTGCCGTCCATAATCATACGGCTTTCCATTCTTTCCACTTCATACGCACGATCTTCCAGCGAAGTTTTCTTTATGATAAACTCATTGAAACTGTCGTTCAACGGAGTTCCTTTTACAGAAAAACCTGCTTTGTCGATATTGATACTGATATTTCCTTCCTCTATGACAACCGGCATGATGCAGTCGTCGTCCATATACAAAGAAGCAATTACGGTAGAGTCGACTTTTCCTTTCATCTTGAATATCCCGTGTACCACTTCAGCCGAGTCTATATTTACCAACTTATCTCCGGACGGCACTTTTATGAAAAGCATTTTTCCATCCAGTTTCGATACAGAAGAAATACCTTCTATTTTATATTTCTTTCCGCACGAAGCGCAAATAATGGCACAAAAGAGAAAAAAGTAAAATCTGTACATGCAATAAGCCTTTAGAAATTTCTGCGGCAAAGGTATAACGTTTAGAAATGACGTGAAAATAAATTATCAAAAATTAAACTAAATAGAGGATTATTACTGAATTAAGCTACTCAAAACGTATTTTTCGCTATATTTGTTGTAATAAGGTAGGTTTTATCTGATTATCAACAGATTGTATAAAACTCGCACGAGAACAGGTAATGGATAAGAAAAAGCCGTACTATTCCGAACCGCCATATTTCTCATGCTTTCAAATAACTCTTTATCTCACTTTCAAAGATAACATTTCTTTCTGAAAAGGCCATATAAACGGCTGCAATTTTACGGAATAAAAACATATCGGAAAAAACGGATTACCGTAGCCGAGTCCCTATAACCACAGGCAAAGGTAATTCGTGGTTTTCCCGTACAAGCAAGGCCAAGCCCTTCGGGTTTGTGGAAAAAATCATCCTCACCCTGGAGGGCTTGCAGTATTTTCCCCGAAGCCTTGCATGTACGGAACACGACCTTTTTTAAGCCTGTAGTTATGGGAACTCAGGTTCCAGAAGCCGGACTAACAAAAAATCAAATGTTATGTACAGGCAACAAAGAACAAGTACACGGTGGAAACACTCGAGATACTGAACATTCTGTACGAGTACGAACACTAGCTGACACAGCAGGACGTTGATATGTCCAACGGTTATGTAGAACTGATAGCAAGGACACGATCGGAAAAGACTCTACAGATTGCCGACAGACTCATCTATGTGGACAGATACGGGGAGTATTACGGTAATGACCTGATTGAGAAACGCGAAAATACGGACGGACTGATCTCCATCTGTGAAATCCCCTACATCCCTTTCATCTGAGAAGAGTATGACGGTATCGGTTTAAGCGTTAGCGGAGTGGCCTTCCACCATATTGCCCCCAAACAGTTGAAATTCGTCAGATGGACGGAAAGAGCATTCAAGGACTGGGGAAACTGCGGAAAGTGCACCAACTGTGCCGTCACATTTACGGCAAGAGTACCGTTATGGTCCTATTCCGAATCTGCCCCGCTATACGGCGATTTCACCACGGAGACATGGAGACAGTACTATCTGACAAAGGATACGGGTCCGGATGAAAGGATCGTGTTCAAGGGCTACCAGGAAAACCAGATCGTGTTGTGGCGTTTCCGTCATGAAAACCGGTTCCTGCCACAGCACGAATGGGACAAGATAGATGCTCCGGCCGTGAAACGGCGTCTCAACTTCCATCCCGAACAGGTCAAGCTGGTCAAGGACATGGACAGCCACATCACCTATGTTACCGTATCAAACCCGAAAATGACAATCTTTAAAACAATACAGTTATGCAGACAACAGCAACAAGAAGTAGGCAGCCATGCTGACCTGCTCACAGAAATCCTGAACGTGCAGGTAAGGAATGAGGACAAGATTACATAGCAGAACCGGCAGTATTGCCAGCTCCAGCAGGACCAGCTCTACAGGACACTTGACTGTTTCGACCGATGGTATGCCATTTTCAAGGAAGAAAAGGAACGGTACCGGGTGTACCTGAGTGTCTAACTGCCGGATGTGCACTTCCGCTATGACCGCCCTGCGCAAGGCGGAGGACGAGCTGTGGGCCATGGGCGACAGCTACTGTCTGGATGCAGCACTGGCGATGTCGGCGGTGCTGCTTGAACATGCACTGCTGCTGGGTTCGTCGCTACCGGGGCACGAAGTGAAGGTGCGACCGCTGAGGACGTTCGCACGGCTGAGGCCGGCGTTGGAGGTCATGAGTCCTGTGTTCACCTACTCGGAGCTGGTGGCGGAGGTGGAACGCCGGGGGCTGCCGGAGTCGACTATGCGCCGTCTGCTAAAGCGAGTGGTGGAACGCGAGCTGCTGAAGCACGTGGGCAAGTTGTATGAGCAGCTCTGAGGCGGCTGTTTTCCCAGGAGGGTAGTAAGGGGTGAGCGTTGATAGTAAAATAGTGTTGACCTTTAGTTGCCTGAAACTGAGGTTGACGGGCGTGGAGTTGAGGTTTGGGATACTATTCCAGCAGCACGAACGGCGCCCAGTAATAGGGTTGCGGATACTGTTTCCTCACTTCCCGGACGGCTTGCTCCAACGCTTCGCGCACGGGTTTTCCCTCTAACCAGTAGCGGTAGAACTCGGACATGAGCAGGGAGGTGGAGCGGTCGTTGACACTCCACAGGCTGACGAGCAGCGACTCGACACCGGCCTGCTTGAAGCCGCGCGGCAAGCCGTAGACGCCTTCGAAGGTGTAGTTGCCCAGGGCCGTCTCGCAGGCGGAGAGCACCACGAGGCGAGTCCCGTGCAGGTCGAAGCGGGCCACCTCGTCGGCCGTCAGGATGCCGTCGTTCTCGTCGTGGCCTTCCGCTCCGCACCAGGCGGCTTCGGCACCTGCCAGTGCGATGCCCGCACGACGCATGGAGTTGGTCATGTTCTGCATCCGCTGGCGGTAGTAGGGGATGCGTGAGGCGTCGCGGTCGTCGGCCACGAAAAATCCGTGGGTGGCCAGATGGATGACTTCGGGCTTGCGGGCGGCCAGCTCCTTGAAGGCGGTTTCGGTGGCCGACGCGCCTTTACGGACGGTGAGGTCGGCGGAGGAGAGGCGGTGTTCCGTCAGTTTGTGTTCGATGTTGGCCAGTTCGTCGCCCGTGAAAGGCAGGTACTTGAAGTGTTCGCGGCTGACGCCCCGGTTGTCGAAGTCGTCGAGGGCGAGGTCGTCGTCCGCTCCCCGTACTTCGTCCGTCTGTCCGCTGTCGGCTAGTTGTTGCTGGCGGGATGAGTAGTAGATGCCGCCCATGAGCAGGGCCGAGCGGGGTGCCTGTCCGGCTTCACGCGGCTTCAGCAGGGCGGCCGTGGTGGTGAGCTGGCGCAGGCGGTATTTGTCCGTCAGGTAGCTGCCGTCGGGCGTGGCGAAGGCGGCGAACGAGAGGTTGTTCAGGATGCCCGGCGTGGTGAAGTAGACCGTCCTGACGCCCTGGAGGCAGGGCTCCAGAGGTGCCCACAGCATGCCGTAGAGGTCGACGGCCTGTTCGTTGTAGAGCTTGACGGCCAGTCGGGCCGAGGTGTTGGCATCCAGTGCCTTGAGGCGGGTCACCAGGGTGTCGCTCTCCACCAGCTGAACCGGGCGGGGAGACGGGCTGTCCGGCCTGACGACCAGCGCCATGACGTGCTTGCCGGCGTACACGAACTCGATGGCGGCTTCGTCGGGGGCCAGCTTCTGCCGTATCTCGTCCCAGGTGGCATGCAGGGCGTAGCGTTTACGGTAGGGTTCGGAGGCCTCGATGATCTGCTGTTCCAGCACGTTGGCGGCGTAGGCCAGGCGGCTTTGTTCGGTTGCGGCTTGAGTGTCCTGCAGGTTTTCGTAGGCCTTCATCGGGATGCTGCGCTGACGGATGCGCAGGCGGTCGAGGCTGTCCAGTGCTGCCACGAGGAGGCTGTCGCCCGACTGGCGTATGGCCTGCAGGGTCTGCCGCTGGGAGCGCAGCTGCATGCCGGTACGGTAGAGCACGGCGTCGTAGGCTTCGGCTGCCAGGGTGTCGGGCATCGCTTCGAGCAGGGTGGTGAGCCAGAATGCCGGGTCCATGTAGGTTTCCATGAAGTTGTTCTGCTCGTTTTCGGTCATCAGCTGGAAATTGCCGTCCATGATCTGGCGGATGGAGGCGTAATAGCGGCGTGCGTGGGGAAGCGCCTGTGCGAACTGTTCCTGCTGGTAATAGAGGCCGCACAGGCGGCTTTCCAGGGCGGTGTGGTCGGCGGGAGCAATCTGTTCCACCTGGGGCAGCTGCCTCTCGGCTTCCAAAAAGGCTTCTAGTGCTTGGGCATGCTGCTGTTGTTTGCCATACATGTCGCCCAGGGCAATCCAGGCGTAAAAAACATCCAGGGGCTTCTCCTTTCGCAGTTCCACATACCGTTTCATGTAGTGGAGTGCTTTTTGAGGATTGGGTTCCAGGATCTGATAATAGTGCGCCAAATAGTAGATGAGAGTGCTATATTTGTTTTTTGTCTGGCGAGTGAGGTCGGACTTCTCAAATTCTTCTTCAAGTAATATCATCATGTTTTTCATTGGCTCCTGATAGGTGAACAGTAAATCCGTAAATTGTTGCCAGAACTTATTTTGTTCGTCTGTCATAAGCTCTCCTCTGTAGGGTTGATCATCCAGCTTTTTCGTTTCAATTATTAAGTCAACGCACATAGTGATTGCCTCTGTCATGTAGAGCATCAAGAATTGTGAGTCGTTTCCGCTTTGGGCACACAATTTTGTTGTGATTTGCATAATGGATGACGCGAGGGGGACGAGTTGGGCGAAGTCACGGCTGTTTTCGGTGTATATCAGGTTGTAGCACCGTATCAGGAAGTTCAGAATATCTGGTGTATAGTAGTTGATGTGGTTGGGACTGTAATCTTGTAGTTGTCTGTTGATGAGTCGTTTGGCTTCGGTCATCTGATTCAGGTTGTCGTAGAGAAGTTCGTTTTTCAGAGCTGCCATGGACAGGTAATGTGGATCTGCCACGTTTCCCCAGGTCTGCCATTGGTTCAGGGCGATGCCACGGTCGAGCATGTCCACGGCTTCCCGGTAACGTCCCTTATCTATCAGATAGTGGGCTGCCAGTTCATAATTATAGGTGTTGAAATTCAGGGAGTCTTCGATGGCTGTAAGCATTTGGGCGGCCTTTGCATAACTGTCGGCTCTTTCTTCCTCGCTGCCTCCGGTCTTTTCCAGCAGATAGGTGTACATCAGCAACAGACTGCATCTTTGGTTCTGTGTGCCATGAACTGTATCTTCTATCAACTGGCGACACAATCCGATGGCCTGCGAATATTTTTCCACGGAGAAGAGATAGTCGAGGTAGGAATTCCGGGCTTCCGTACAGTTTGCTCCCACTGCCTGCATCCGGGCAATGAGGTCGGAAAACAGTACATCTGCTTTTTCTATGTCAATATTGGCGGTGAGTACGGCCAGGTCATGCTCCGAGCCAAAGGTGATGGGGGAGGATGCTCCGTAGCGGGCTTTGGTGTCGGCGCATACGTAACCTTGCATTTCTACAGCCAGCTGGTTGTTTGAAGATCCGGTCTTGCTATTCTCAACGAGCTGTCTTCCCAGCGCGATGGACAGCATGCTGCTGTCGTGATGGGTCCGGTAGAGTGTATAGGCTTGTGTCATCTGTTGGGTGGCTCGTTCTGGGAAACAGTCTTTCAGGGATGAATAGACATAGTTCAGCAGGTAGGCTTTCTTCAAAGGTTGGGCTGCATAGCGACGGTCCAGCAGGGCATCGAATTTGTCCAGTATATTTTCGGCTTCGGCAAGGCCGCTGATTCCAGCAAAGACTGCCATAAATGCCGAGAGGTTGATATAATAATAATTGTCTGCCCCCCAGCATTGCTCCAGTTTTTTCAGTAGTGCGGGACATTCGGTGGCATCGGGATTGGACTCTCCCATCAGCATCCTGCATATCCATAGGTCTGTGCGGATCAGGCTGCGTTCTACGGAGCCTTCGGGATAATAGGCTTGCATGTAGTCGTCCAGAAGCTGGACGCTTTGCAATATAGATTGATCCACGGTTGAATTGTTGATTATGAAAATGTTGTAGGATCGCAGCAGATTGATGACTTCGGGATGTCCTTCAGGGTACAGGTTCCGATACAACTGGTAGGCCTGGTAATAATAGAAGTCGGCATTGCTCACGATTCCGTTATTCAGTTTGAAATATCCGGTACTGTCCTGCCAGCCAAACAGGTCTTGTGCCCGATTGGCTTCCGTTTGATGGCTCAGGATGGACTTGGCTTCTGCCAGCAGGTAGTAAAGGAAGGCCCGGGTGTGGTCGACGGTTTCCGATTGGACGGGATAGAGGGTGAGGACTTCCTGCTCCGTCTCGAGCAGCTCGGGATAGGTTTCGGGATCTTCGACGAACCGGTCCCAAAGGCGGTTGGTGAACTGGGTCAGCCGGGCCGCACAGAGGAGAGACCGCCTTTCGCGGTCGGTCCCGGTGGTGGTTGGTTTTTGCAGGTCTTTTATCAGCTGGTCTACCTGGGCGGTGACGTCCTGCCTCGTGCTCAGCTGGATGGAAAGGAGGAGGCGGCACCATGCGGTGGTCAGGTGGTCGTCGCCCAACTGTTCGCCGGCTGCTCGGGTGAGTGCCTGGAGAGCCCGGGTGCCTACTTCGGAACACGGATCGCTTTTTCCGCTGTACAGCCAGCCGATATAGTCCTGAAGTTCGGGGACCTTTTGGGCGGCTGCCCGCAGCAGGGCTTTGACTTCCGGTTCGCGCTGTCCGTCGTAGATGGCCCAGAGGGCTGTTTCGAACAGTGTTTCCGTGTCCATACCTTCCGGACGGGGATAGTGTTCCGCCATCCATTCCCGGTATTCGTTGATGAGCTCATCGGCCGACTGGGCTTTCCCTTCCGCATTGTTTACCAGCAACAGGAAGAGCAGCAGTGCGCAACAGATCCACTGTGTTTTGATTCTCAACATGGTTCCTCCTTTTTTCTCTTGGGACAAATGTAGAGATTTTTGTTTTGAAAAAAAATTTTCAGGAGTAAAATGGAGTTAAAGGAAGCCCCCTCCGGATCCCCCAAGGGGGAGAGGATCCGCCAAAGCGGCAGGAGTTAAAGGCCAATAAATAGGCTTGTGCAGGTTTTCCATTTACGGAAACTATCGGCTTTAACAGCTATAACTTTTTTAACTTCTTAACTTCCATAAATATCAAATCTGCAACTTGAGCTGTCTTATAAAGTAATCCGGTGGTTGGCAGATGAAAAAATCAAGATCTGCGTTGAAATTCTGTAAAAAACGGATTATATTTGCATCACGTAGGGTAAGAAAACTCTTGGAAGACTTTTGCAGGACTGAATCTGTGACAGCTAGAACAAGGGAATGGTCCTGCAGGTATAAGTTGGATAATCTTATTAATAATTCAATGTTATGAAATACGCATTGTTTCTTTTATTCAGTGTATGTGTGTGCTTACAGGTAAGTGCACAACAGGTGGAGTTCAAAACATTTATTTATACAAGCAATGACCTGGGGGAGGAAATAGCCCGGCATAGCGAAGAGATGGACGGAACGCAGCGAGGATATCTGGGCGACTTGTTCAATGCAAGTAAAGAATCGTTGAAAAGTATCGCTTCGGGATATGTGACCTCTTTTATCGACCTGGGCGTGAACGCTATTGGCAGTCTGCTGACCCGTAACTCACGGTTGAAGGAAGAATGGGAGGAAACGGTGAAGGCTGAAAACGTGTACAAGACGCAGATCAGTACGGTGTCCGAAATCAATGACTTTTATAAAGATGCTTCGTTTGAGGGGGCGATGGACCCGAAAGGTATGCGCTTCGACGGCATCGGTTGCCTGAGGCTGGAGGATAACGATACGGTCTTTTACCTGTCGTGCCACATCGACCGGAGCAAGATTGACCGGATTGTGAAGCATTCGAAATTTGAACTGGTGCTGGATACGTTGATCGTGAGTCCGACTCATTCGAACCTGCCCAACACGTATCTGGATCTGCCATATTCCTTTGCCGAACGCGACAACTTTACCTTGTCGATGAATATCAAGCTGATATCATCGTGGATGAATGAAATCGTACAACTGCAGAAGAATCAGGAACTGGGCGCATTTGTGCTGAACGTGCCGGTAGATCCGGAGGAGCTGGATGAGAAGGGCTTCCTGAGGTATGTGCGGAATCGGGATGAGGAACCGACCTACAAGATTGTGGGAGAGAGTTTTATCGTGCCACGTTCGTACATGGGGTATCGCGACAAAGACGACAATTATAAGAATATCTGGGGAACCGGCGAATACAAACTGGAAATCGAACTGAAGGAGACATGCGACGTGACCGAACAGTATCGGGAAAACTGGAAGAAGGACCGGAAACGCCGCAAGAAACTGATGGAGAAGGAAAGTGTCTGGGAAAACGGCTGGCAGACGATTTCCAACCAACGCTGGGACGAGCTGGCACAGTCGTGGGTAATCACTACCCTGCAGGCACCGGCCGGAATTATCACCAAGGACGTGATTGACAAGCTGGGACTGGCACCGGAATAACGGATCGGAAAAAATAAGCTATGAAAAGAACCGCCTTGCAATGGATAATGGTAGCCGTCCTGCTTGTACTGGGGCAGGCGGTGCAGGCACAATCGGCCTACGACTGGATAGAAACCCATCGGAAGTGGATGAGCGAGCACTATCCGAAAGGGGAAGAACTGAGTAAGGAAGCGCTGCTGAAAGAAGCGGCTTTTGCCGTGCTGGACGGCCTGCGAGAACCGGAAGCCAAGGCTTTGTTGCGGGTAGCAGAGAAGTGGGTACCACAACTGGGAGCTTACCTGGACTGGCTGGAGAGCGGACAGGTAGACGAAAAGTATGCTATCTTACTGGGTACGTTGAAGGGGGTGGCCGATGCGGCGGAAGAGCAGCTGGGGCGGGAACACGTCGTGACCGGCTGGTGCAGATATTTGTATTTCAGCCAGCTGGTGAATATGGAAGACGTAGTGAAACCGACGGACGAACTGATCGGGATGTTGCAACAGGCCGTGAAGCGGAAGCCGGACCGTGAGACGAAGGCTTTGTTCTGCATCGTGAAATTGTCCCAGTTGACCAATAGGATGCGTAATAATCTGGTGGACGATCCGCGTGATTACGAGGACGTGCTGCGTACAGAACAGGAAGCGCTGGCCCTGTATCCGGCTGATGACAAGACAGTGGACCATACGCGGGCATTTCTTTATTTTACATTGGCTCAGGTGAAATCGTCCATGTCGCAGGTGGAAGAATTGAAGCTGGTACAGGAACGGGTAGGAGGAACGATGCAGACACCGCATACGTATCTGGCGAATGGAGCTTCGAGCAATGTAGATTTTTATTTTAAAAAAGCAGTTTTGTTATACGAGCAACTCTATTCGGAGGGACATCCGGAACTCATTATGATACGCAGATCTTATTTGAATTTTGAGGTAAATAATCAGTTACTGAATGAAGAGTTGGAAGATGCATGCCGGGCAGCAAAATTGCATGCGGATACTTATTATTCTTCGGAATCGTCTGAGAGCCTGTTGGCGCGATTAGATTGGTGGGTGGCCCGGTGGAGAAGTGGCATGAAGAACCACGATGCCATTTTTTGTTCGCAGATGGCTGAGGGATTCAAGCGGTATCTGGGCGAGGACAATCCGTATTACCTCAATATGTTAACGAAAATAACCCAGATTGCGGTGTATGATTATCCGTTTGGAGCGGACCGGCTACTGGATGAATGGAACCGGACGGTGGAACGAGTCTATGCCGGCCAGCCCTTGAAAAGAGCTTATATGCTGTATGGATTGTATTCTTCGGTTAGGGATCGGCAGCCGGAAAAGGCGGCAGGCAAGCTGGAACAAGCTTATGCTCTATATAGAGAATACCACAACCCCAGTGGATTGTCATTGGCATTGGGAAGACTGATTGTCTGGGACAGTTATGCATGGACAGGCCATCGCAGCTTGGCGGCTGAAATGCAGGATTATGTATGTGTGGACACACGTGCTTGTTATGGGAGAGACTCGGCAGTTAGTTTGGGCGAAGAATCGTTCCAGTTATTGTTGTGGGGAAATGAAGGCGGAAAAGATGAACGGTTGCGAACGGCCTATCCGCAGTTGATCGAGCGGATGAAAAAAACAGGAACGGATTATAGGGAAACCCTGATGAATTATGCGGAATACTTGTTCAGCAGGAACGATTATCGGATGGCAGTGGATTTGTACAGGTTGTTGGCTGAAGAGGATGCCGGACAAGGTTCTCATGGGAGGCGGGCTTATGCTTGCTTGAGGCTGGTGTATCTTTTGGGACAGATGCAGGAAGATGACCGGGAACGCGATCGCTTGTATGAGTTGGCAGAAAAACAGCTTGCGGCGGCAAAAGAAGAACTGGATCTATGGACGGAGAACTACCGGATGGCAGCTGAGTATTTGGCCGAGAAAGGACATTTCAAGGAAGCGGTAGCCATGCTGGATGAAGGAATCGAGCTATGCTTGAAGCAAAACAGCGGGAATATTTACGACCCGCCCTATTTGGGCCTGTTCACCCTGAAGGCAAGCCTCATGCATAACGGCCTGAATGAGGTAGTCGCGGCACGAAAACTGATGCTGCGCCAGATAGAAGACATGTTCCGGGATAAAGACGTACCCGGTTCGCTTCCAGTGCTGAAGTTTTTATGGGATTGCTACTATTTGGTAAAGAGCGCAAGCTATTATGATTTTGTACAATTGAACGATTTTTGGTTACCCCTCATGCAGATGTCACAGTCGCTATACGGGCAAAACGGGGGGGATTCTCAATTCATGATGAATTATGTCACTCCATTGTTGATTGAATTTCTTGATATAGCAACGCAGTCCATGGTATGGACAAAGAATATGGATGTAGATGCTTTGCATGAAAAAGATAGAGCTGTGTATGAAAAACAAATGAAGTACCTGAAAGGGATGTTTCCCAATGTGAAGGAGATATTCGGGCAATTGGAACAGATTTTTAGGGAACAGGATAAGAATTTCAGTAAGAACGTTACTTACAGAAATCTGGTGAGATCTCAGATTTTGTATTATCAGCATATGGAATACAACGAAGCGGAGAGAGACCGTTGTTTGTTGGCATACCGGGAATTGGTGGAGCAACAGGAAACGGATGATTGGGATGCCTGGTTTGACTTAGGGGATTTGTATTGGGGAATGGACAAGAAACAGGAGGCAGCTCTTTTCTATAAAAAGGCGTATGAACAGTTGAATTCTTCGCCCAGAGTAACTGTGAATGATAAATTGAAAGGAATTGTGAGACTCTGTAACACGTATGTGGAAGAGCGGAAATGGAAAGAAATGGTGGCACCGGCTCGGGCTTTTTATGCCAACGTGAAGGAGATGATGGACGGGAATTTCCAGTTGATGACAGAGAGCGAACAGAACAATTTTATGGATACTTATCGGGATCCGGCCATGTGGTTGACCTGTCTGTTGGAGCAGATGCCGGAAGAGTTGGCTGCGGAGGTATATGACGCCGTGCTGTACAGGACGGGAATGCAGCTGCGTTCGCAACGGCAAACGCGTATGGCTATCTTGGCTTCGAAGGACACGGCACTGATCCGGCTGGTAGAGCAGATGAACCGGCTGCAGCTGGAACGGAAGAATTTCAAGGTGGACTACGGAGTCTTGGAACTTGCATTCAATGAACAGATGCGGAGTATGGGACAGCTGAATTATGAGATAGACGCATTGGAGCGTCAGCTCATCGAACGGTCTGAGCCTTATCGCAGGCGATATGCAACGGAGGCCAGCTGGCACCAGATCAGGGAGAAACTGAAGAACGACGAGGCGGCCATTGAATTTGTCTTTTCGCGGGAATACATCATGGCACTTGTCCTGAAGAAGAACAGCCGGAAACCGATTCCTGTACGGTTGGGGAAAAACGAAGAGCTGATGAAGGGGTTGCAGGCATTGGATGCCAAGACGTCGGCACGGATGGCTGTCAAGTTGTATAACGAACGGGCATTGGACTTGTATGCCTTGCTGTGGGCGCCGTTGGAGCCGTATCTGAAGGGAGTCAGAACGGTGTACTATGCTACGCCGGGAATCCTGAACAACTTGTCGTTTGCTGCTTTTGCCACACCGGACGGGGGATACTTGATCGACAAGTATGATTTGTGTCCGCTGACGACGACTGCCATGCTGCTGAGACCCCAAAGCGAAGAACGGCCGCAGAGTGCACTGTTGATGGGAAATATTTTCTATTCGGAGAAACAACGGTTGCTGGCAGGGACGACGAATGCAGAACAGGTGAGGGGAACAGTAGACGATTTCGGTATCGATGATTTTGAAGAGCGGGGAGTGAGCAAGGATCATTTCAAGTATCTGCCCTTTACGAACCGGGAGGTGGAAGACATAACGGCTGAATTGGGACGGAACAACTGGAACATGGAAGACATCACCGTAAAGAAAGGAATGGAGGCTAGCGAACAGGCATTGAAGGAACTTGCAGCAACCGGCCCGGCGGTAATCCACCTGGCTACACACGGATTTTTTGTGGCAAACCGCAAGCAGGCACTGGATATTCCTTTCTTCCAGAACCGGGAACCGGATTATGCGATGTACCGGGCCGGAGTGGCGCTGGCCAATGCGGAAACAGCCTGGTGTGGAAAGGGAACGGATACCGGAGAAAATGACGGGATTCTGACTGCTGACGAGGTTTCCAGACTGAACCTGCAACATACGCAGCTGGTGGTGCTTTCGGCCTGTGAGACGGCACTGGGGAACTATTCGTATGAGGGTGTGTTCGGTTTGCCACGTGGGTTCAAGCAAGCTGGCGTTCGGTCGCTGCTGGTGAGTCTGTGGAGTGTCAATGATCATTCTACCTCGTTGCTGATGTCGGCTTTCTACCGCTACTGGTTGGAAGGCCTTTCGAAACGGGAGGCTTTGCGGAAGGCGACAGACGAAGTGCGGAAGGTATATCCACAGCCTTTCTACTGGGCGCCGTTCGTCTTGCTGGACGCGAATTGATGTATAAAGATAGCTAACAATGATAAACATGAAAAAAAGATGGATCGTATGTCTGCTGGTTGGATTATCCATCTCGGCAGGGGCGCAGCAGGCCGGAATGTCCGGACCGATGGCGGACTATCGGAACGGTTGCCTGAAAATGCTGGAGGCCATGGAGGAAAAGGATAAATATGACCTGTATGAAGCCAAGGAATGGTTCGGACGGGTTAAGGTGAGTACCTGGCAGGATGTGGTGGCTGCAGATACAGGGGTGAAGGAGGCGGACAAGATGCCGGAAATGTACTTTGATGCAGAGTTTGCCGACTCGCTGCTGCGCCATAACTTTGATTTTGTTCCGCTGGACGAAATCAACCTGATGAGAGAGGTGGATGGTGTGGGGGATGCCGATTTGCTGGTGATGAACAAGGCGGTACCGGCTCACGGAACACTGGAATTCAAGGCAATGGGGAGTGGGCAATGCCAGCTGATGTTGCTTTCAGCCCAGGGGGCCGGACTGACACTGACAGTGGTGGAAACGGCTACCGGAAAAGAATATGCGGGAAAGGCGGAACCGGACGATAGGGTAGCCTGGGTAGAATGGAATATGGGAGAAGAAGAAGGTGTCTTTCTGTTTCGGATTGAAAACAAGTCGGAGCGGAAAGCCTCCTTTGTGGTAGCTGTAAATTGAGAGGAGACTCTATGTGTAAATGGTGGTGGATAGGATTGTTGTGTTCGGTGCAACTCCAGGCACAAAGCTGGATTGCAGATTTCAGGCAGGCGGACGAGGCACGGGCTAATGGCTTATACAAGGAAGCTGTGGCAATTTATTCGCGTGTGATAGCTGCTACACCTGATCCGACGGCACGGATAGACTGTCTGAACAGCCGTGCGGGCTGTTATAAGCAATTGGCCGATTACAAGCGGGCTCTGGCTGACTATGGACAGGCGGAAGTAGTGGCAGATACACCGGAGCTGAAAAATCGGATTCTGTTTAACAAGACAGGGGTGCTTTTGCAGACCGGACGTTATGAAGAAGTGGTGGATCTGCTGGCCAGTATGGAATTTGAGGAGGAGCAGCAGGAAGGGAAGCGACTTGCCAACCTGGCCGTGGCTTACGCCTACATGGGTGACAGGGAGCAGGGAATCCAGTTGTTGGAACAGGTGCCGGAGGACAGGTGTGGGAAGGAAACGAGGGCTACGCTGCTGCAGAACAAAGGATTTATCAAGTGGGAAATGCGTGATTACCGGGGAGCTTATGAGGACCTGAAACAGGCGTCGCTTGCACTGCAGGGAGAACGTTATTACCTGACATTGGCCAATCTGGCAGTCGTTGAAGCGGAGCTAAAGTTTTATGAAGAGGCTTTGTGCCATATCGATTCGGTATTGGCGTGGCAGGGCTGTCAGCCGTCTATCGGTACCGAACATCCAGACTATATCATTTCACTGCGGAAGAAGGCGGAGATATTGTTGAAAAAGGAAAATCGGGAGGAAGCGTCACGTTGGTTCCGTTCGTTCTATGAAGCAGAACTGGACTATGTGAAGCGGAATTTTGTCGGGATGACCGAGCAGAACCGGCTGGACTTCTGGAAAAAGGAGAAACCGCTGCTTTCGGAAATTTTTTCCTTGGGAGAGACTTGTCCTGATTTTCTGTATGACGTGGCATTGCTACGTAGGCACATTGCTTTGCTGGACAGGAAAGCCGTAGCGGACAGAAAGTCTTTGGACGAGTTTTGCAGGATAGACTCCCGTCAGGTGCGGAAGGCTTTGCGTCCGAAAGAAGTGGCCGTGGAATTTGCCTGTTATAAAGATCTGTTGTCGGCAGACACGATGTATATTGCATTGGTAGCCAGCCGGGAACGGGTGCGGCACGTGGTTCTTGGAACCCGCAAGGATTTGCACGGTCATCGGATGGGGAAAGTGACACTGGACGAGGCGGTTTGTGCCGGAGCCCGTTATGTGGACCGGATTTATGAAGATACGGTGTTGGCCCAAAAAATCTGGCAGCCGATTATGAAGTTTTTGCCTGTAGGGACTCAGACCCTCTATTTTGCTCCCGACGGGTTGTTTCAGATGTTGGGTATCGAATACCTGTCATATAGCAAATTGAAAGGGTTGGAGATGCACAGGCTGTCTTCGACAGCACGGATTGTACCCCAGCAAGTCGGACCGGGTAAGAAAAACGGTGCGGAGGGTTTTCTGGTTGTCGGAGGGCTAGCTTATAATGAATGCCTGCCGGAGCCGGATACGGTATCCGTTTCTAACAGGATTGCGTACGACTACGTGATGCAGAACTATGGGAAGCCCATGAATTTTGGCTACCTGAAAGGGGCAGGGACTGAGGCTGATACCATTGCGTCGCTGCTGGGGACGGAACGAACAGCAATGGCTGACGAAGCGTGGCTGAAACAGAGACTGGGGACGGACCGTGTGGTGCATATGGCTACACACGGGTATAGTCTGAAGGTGTCGCTGGATGAACCGTTGTATTTCATGCGCGACAGTGTGCAGGAGGACCGGTCGCTGTTGGCAAGCGGAATTGCATTGACTGGAGCCAATGTGGCAGGGAAGATGGAGCGTGCGGAAGACGGGTTGCTGTCGGCACGTGAATTATGTGACATGGACCTCACAAATACGGAACTGATCGTATTGTCGGCCTGCCAGACTGCACAGGGAGTGGTATCGGACGAAGGACCGGCAGGATTGGTGCGCGGACTGAAACGGGCAGGTGTGAAGACCATTATTGCAACACTGTGGTCGGTGGACGACAAGGCGACAGCGCTGTTCATGAAGACGTTTTATGACGGATGGCTGGTACATAAACTGAGTCTGCACGCTGCATTCCGTCGGGCCCAGGAGGTATTATATAACGATAAGATAACTAAAAGGGTGGTGTTGCAGAAACGGCCTCTCAGGCGTGTGGAGGTGGATTGCAGCGAGAATCCAATATATCCGTATCGTTCTCCCTATTATTGGGCTCCGTTTGTCTTGATCGATTAAGTTCTTTTATCCGGTTATTAAATGACCACAGAAAACCATTTTGCGATTTTTTTGTTTAGGGTTCTAGTATCTGTATTGATCTTGTCATCTGTAACTTGTAGGCTCGGCTGTCGGCGCCATGCCACCTTACGGTGGTAGGTTTCCGACAGC
>ERZ791744.187-NODE-187-length-72481-cov-5.101731_pt1 | contig 72481 bp, 79 predicted proteins | sample MGYA00510039_ERZ791744 | MGnify/ENA primary metagenome ERZ791744 (study PRJEB30046, sample SAMN00791969) | human gut metagenome | study: EMG produced TPA metagenomics assembly of the A metagenome-wide association study of gut microbiota in type 2... | reverse complement strand
CACTTTCCTTGCTTGTATTATCAGTTGCAGAGCTGTTTTCTGTAGCCGAGCTTTCGGTTTTGCTTTCATTTTTACTGTCGGTAACCGAATTTCCCACAGGCGGAGTAGTATCGCCTACGCCGCCGTTTGCAGAGTTACTTGTACAGCCGAATAACATAAGTGCCGATAGGATTAGAACTGTTGCTTTTGTAATTCTTTTCATAGAAAATTCCTCCTTATTATTAGATTAACATTTTTATTATACAAAATCAAGCTTTTACAATCGCTTTTGTGAATGTTCAATAACAAAAATAGTAAATATAAACAAATAACAATCACAACCTTTCGGCGTTGTTTATGTCGGAGCTCAGCAGAAAATCTTCCCGAAAATAATCGCTTGAAATCGCATTATACCGTAAACGACAGCACCTCCTTTCTTTTGCGTAATATCATTACCCGTTGCGACAAAAAACGCTGTCGGACAACTGTAAAATAATTACATAGTCGGTGACTGATGTCTGAAAGCGAAAGGAAGTTTGAAATGTCAAGGGCGGTAACAAAGGATAAGATAAATATCCGTGAACATTCGGTAATAAGATGTACGGCTGTAATGATAGCGGCGGCGGTAATTTCAATGAGTATGGTACTCGGAAAGCCATCGCCGTTTGCGGCATCGTTTGCGGCGGCTATGAGCGGAATCGACTGTATCAGCGCATTTGTGGGGAGCGTTGCAGGCTATATTCTCGGCGGTAATTATACCGACGGCGTTACTGTTACATCGGCTCTGCTGTCCGTTGTTGCCATCCGTATGATAGTTTCACGCAGAAAATCAGCCGTGTCTGAGATAGTATCGGCTGTCACGGCGGCAGGCTCTGTCTTTGCGGCGAATTTTCTCACATCATCTACCGTAAGCGAGGTGATGAACTGCATCATTCTTTCGGTCATGGCAGGCGGAGGTGCGGTTGTCGCTTTACGCTTGTCACGGCTTGCCGAAAAGCGTGAGATAGCAAAGATAACCGTCCGCAGCGATCCTCACAGCTTTATCTGCGTTCTGGGCGGCTGTGCTATAGTGTCCGGTATACTTTCGCACTACAGCGTCGGCATCTTCAATATAGGAATAATTTTCGCATCCTGCCTTTCTCTTTGCAGTGCTATGAAGTACGGCAGGGGAGCAGGTGCTGTGTGCGGTGCGGTGTCTGCACTCGGGTGTGCGGTTGCCACGACCGACTACGCTTTTCTTGCGGCTGTTGTTGCTCCTGCGGCGGCTGTCGGAGGTATGTTCAGCGGCGGAAGAAAGCTGAGTGCCGCAGGAGCCTTTGTGCTGACCGCAACGCTTGGCACTGCGCTGTTCGGAATGGATAATTCAAAGCTCGCCGTTGTTGCCTGCATATTCATGTCGTCGGCGGTCTTTATGCTGTTACCGGTAAAGCTTACAGCCGAGCAGGGCGATATTGCCAGAGTTAAAGCGGGTGAAAACAGCGTCAGAAAACTGTTTTCAAAACGGCTGAAATTTGCCGGAGGAGCGATTGCCGAGGTCAGAAGAACGGTCGGTATCACTGCCGAAAAGCTGGATAATAATATAGGAAGCGATATAAGCTGGGTGTACAATACAGCCTGTGACGAAATATGCCGTAAGTGCAGGTATAATATGCAATGCTGGGGCAAGGAGTACGGCGACAGCATTAAACAGTTTGCGAAGATTACAAATATGGTAAAGTCCGGTGAAAGTGCCGATCCGGATGCTTTTTCTGAGCCTTTAAGCGAACGATGCCCTAAAAAGCAGGAACTGATTGACAAAATCCGCAGGCTGTGTGATGTTTATGTAGCGAGCAGTACGGAAAAACGAAGAATTGCCCGTATGCGTAATATCCTGACGGCTCAGCTGTCGGCAACGGAGCAGATTCTCTCGCAGTTATCCGATGAGATTGAAAACAGCGGAGAAATAGAACCTCAGTACAACAAAACCGCCTGCAATGTGTTGTCGAAGCTCGGCTGTGAAGATGCAGACGCAGTGAATGTGGAGCTTGGCGAGCAGGGAAGAATGTTTGTCGAGGCATATTCCGATACCGGTTTTTTCGCATCAAAGCAGGATATATGCGAGGCTATGACGCTTGCTTTCCGCCGCCGCTTTGATTTGCCGACATTGAGCCGTGTCGGAGGGGCATGTAAGCTGAGTCTTTTTTCAGGAACCACCTACACGCTTGACGTTGAAATATGTCAGATAAGCAAGACGGAGGGTACTGCCTGCGGCGATTATTACGAGAGCTTCATAGATAAGAACGGTACAGCGTATGTTGTATTATCGGACGGTATGGGCAGCGGCGGCAGGGCGAGAGTGGACTCATCGTTTGCCTGCGCTATGCTTATACGTCTTTTGCAGGCAGGTGTCGGAGTAGAGGCGGCAATCAGCGTGATCAATACATCACTTGTGTGCAAATCCTCCGATGAGAGTTTTGCTACTCTTGAAATATGCGCTGTCGACCTTTACAGCGGAAAGATAGACTTATACAAGGCAGGCAGTGCCAACACTTATATCAAGTGCGGAAACCGCTTTGTCACCATAGGCTGTAAGGGCTTGCCGATAGGAGTAAAGGACGAGCCTGTCTACGACAGGAGAACGTTTACGATAGGAAGCAGGGATATGATAGTTATGACAAGTGACGGTGCAGAGCTGAACGAGAAATGGCTTTACAGGGAGATGGATAAACAGCCCGACCTTAAGGAATTCTCTAAAGAAGTTGCCAATACCGCCAGATTCTATGCCGGTGACGAAAAGAGCGACGATATATCGGTGATTGCAATGCGGCTCAGCAGATAACATTCCAGATGATGCTGTGCGTTCCGCAACGCTGTCGGAATATCAGAAAAAACAGTATTGACCTTGTTCTTTCAGAGTGATAAAATATATAGCGGTGTGTCTGTGCGTTTGTGCCGAAGATACACCGCTTATTTTGTGCATATAACGAGGTCATTATGAAAGCCGATATTCTGACAAAAACTTGGGTAGCCGCAATTCTCGCAATATTCTGCTCTGCTTTGTGGGGCAGTGCTTTTCCCTGCGTAAAAATCGGTTACGGGCTTTTTGGCGTTGACACTTCACAACCGATGTCATTGATACTTTTTGCGGGGATACGTTTTTTCACAGCAGGAATTATGGTTATTATAACAGGAAGCATAATGCACAAAAAACCGCTTGTTCCGAAAATCAAGGAACTGCCGAAGGTGGCGGCACTGAGCCTTACTCAGACGATTTTGCAGTACCTGTTCTTCTATATCGGACTTGCCAATACAAGCGGCGTGAAATCTTCCGTCATTGAGGGTATGAGCGTGTTTGTGTGCATACTTATCTCATCGCTTGTTTTTCGCCTTGAAAAGCTGACAAAATTCAAGCTTATCGGCTGTGTGCTTGGCACTGCGGGAATAGTAGTTATAAATCTCGACCGCTCTCTGCTCAGCGGATTCAGCCTTACCGGAGATGGCTTTATTCTTCTTTCCACCATTGCCTATGCGATTTCCTCCGTGCTAATAAAACGCTTTTCCAAAGACACCGACACTATGATGCTCAGCGGTTGGCAATTTCTGCTCGGCGGTGCGGTCATGACCGTTATCGGATTACTTGCAGGCGGCAGTATAACTCTGCCCGAATCGCCTCTGCCCGCCGTACTGATGCTTTTTTATCTTGCGTTTATTTCCGCTTGTGCCTACTCGATCTGGAGCCTGCTTTTAAAGTACAACCCCGTATCGAAAATTGCTGTTTTCGGCTTTATGAATCCGGTTTGCGGTGTGCTTCTTTCTGCGCTTCTGCTCGGAGAGGCACAGCAGGCATTCCGCTTTGAGTCGCTGATTGCTCTTGTACTGGTCAGCGCAGGTATATTTATAGTCAACAAAATGGGGGGGAAAAATTGACAGAATGTTTAAACTATTTCGAATATAACTATAAGTAATTCAGGAAACGAAAACAACCGAAAAAAATCGAAAAATATTTCAAAAAATGCTTGACATCGGCTTTTCAATGTGATATAATAATCTACGTTGTCACGGCAGTGATAACTTAAAGAATATTGGGGTGTCGCCAAGTGGTAAGGCATCGGACTCTGACTCCGCCATTTCGAGGGTTCAAATCCTTCCACCCCAGCCATTAAAACCGCATCGTTCTGATGCGGTTTTGTTTTATGCCGATATTAAAACCTTGAAAGGCTTAAAGCCATTGTCGGTATGCTCGTCAAAACAAAACACCGGCTCTTTTCGCATAGTGCTAAAGGGCCGGTGATTTTTGTTATTCGTTATTCGGTTATTCTTATTTGCCGAGTGCAATCTTACCCATAGCGTCAGCCTGCATAATAGCGTCATACAGCTCAACGGGCTGTACATCGCCGGCGAGGTTGTGGATAGTTTCGCCGGGGATACAAGCGTTCTCGGAAATAGTCTTTACCTGTTCAGGAGTTGTAACACCGATTTCTTCAAGCGTTACGGGAAGACCGACCTCAAGGCAGAAGTCCTGAACTTCCTTGAATTCCTCTTTAGGCGCACCCTCAAGCACAAGCTGTACAAGCGTGCCGAGTGCAACGCAGCAGCCGTGATCTGCGTGCTTTATGCCGAGAGAAGTAACGCCGTTGTAGAATGAATGAGCGGCGGCACAGTTTACGTTATCGGCGCCGACACCTGAAAGGTAAACGTTAGCTTCAACGATATTTTCAAGTGCGGGAGTAACGGCGTGTACCTTACAAGCCTCGATAGCCTGCTTGCCGTATTCACGGAGCGTGTCATAGCAAAGACGAGCAAGTGCCTGACCCGCTCTTGTGATGCCCGTACCCTCAAGGCTTGCGGATTCGGTGCGGATAGAAGCACGACCCTCGAAATATGTGCCGAGCGCATCGCCCATACCTGCAATAAGGAACTTGACGGGCGCATTTGCGATAACGGTCGTATCGACCATTACAGCGTCGGGATTTGTGGGGTAGAACAGATATTTATCGAAGCTGTGGTCATCGTTGTAAATTACTGAAAGTCCCGTGCAGGGAGCATCCGTAGCCGCAACTGTAGGTACGATTACAATGTGCTTTCCGCTGTAGTATGCGGTAGCCTTTGCTGTATCAACGGCACTGCCGCCGCCTACAGCTACTACCGTATCAATGTTGTCATGCTCTACGATAGCCTTCATCTTATTTATTTCGCCGTTGCTGGATATTCCGCCGAATACCTCGTAACGTCTGTAGTCATCAAGCCCTTCAAAGCTCTTTTCTATTTTATCGTGGCAGGCCTTGTAACCGCTGTTTGAGCATACAAACAGCCAACGCTTGCCCATATAACCCATTTCTTCGTGGAATTTAAGCAGTGCATCTCTGCCCTGTACATATTTGAGCGGCTCACGCATCGCTCTGAGTCTTCCCATCATAATTGAAACACCTCCGTAGAATGATAAGAAATTACAGACATTATTATCTGCTTTTACGACTAATTTATATCACTTTTTTATGGGTATGTCAATATTTACGGGCATTTCGATTTTTGATATGGGTATGCCGAATTTTCATTGCAATAAAGAAACAAATATCATTTTAAATTGAAATTGCGGGGGATAAGTATTGTTTTTATCGGCAAACAGGAGTATAATATAATAAAAATGAAACGGGGTGATTATTATAACTGCTATGACGATTGAACGTGCTGTAGATAACGCAATCGCTTCCACAGAAATGGAGGGTTTTACGATAACCGACGTTCAGAGAGGGCAATGGCAGAACGGAGAGAGTTTTCTTTGTATTGCTTATCAGAAATGCCGGTTATGATATTGATTATTCATCGCTTAACTCCGATCTCTTGATGATTGGCAGTATTCAGGCGGCAGGCGGAGTTATGGATACCCTTATCAGATTTTTTGAAGAGAATATTAAAATCCACTGACTTTTAAGGTCGGTGGATTTTTTGCATAGCAACAAGTTATTTTGCAGATTAAACTGCAAAGTAACTGATAAACATAAGTGGTGACGTAAGGAAATTGAACAGAAAATGAGGAGCAACACTAATTTGTGATATGATAACCTCAGATATAAAATCTGCTGAAAGTGGTTTTTACCTTGCCTTGCATGGCTTGCGGAAAACCGCCATACGTTTTAAAAGACAAAAGCGACAAAATACATAAAACAAAAACCTCGCAGATCTCTCTGCGAGGTTTTGTGGTGGAAATGTCCAGAAACGCTTCCGCAGTGACAATAACTCCGTCAAAGCCGCTCGGACCAAAAAAAATCGTATATGACATTTTCAAAATTGAGAAATTCGTCCCTTATCCGGTGATTATAAATGTTTGAAAACACCACCACGTCCGTATCCGCGGCAAATGCCGCCTCGGCTATTCCGCATATGATATCCTTCTGGGTGCGGTCGTCGGCTCTTGCGGTTATTACGGCAATTTTTTTCTTGACATTTCGTTCGTCCTTTCACGCGTTCATAAAAAGCCCGTTCCCGCAACCACATCAACCCCCGCTCTGCGGTAAATTCTGCCGCTGACGGGGAAGGATTTTTGACGTGTTCGGCGACAGAGTATGCCGGAAACAAGCTTTCGTATAAATTGTAACTTATTCACGTTCACGCGGTTATGTCAACCGAAAAGGTGCATATTATGATTAAAAGGTGGACAAAACAGATATCGGTTATTGACTTTGTGTTGTTTATTGGTATAATAAACTTAAAGGTGTCTTTGGACACGAGAAACAAAACGGAGGTTTTAACGATGAAGATCACAAGTAAATTAGCGGCTATTTTGTGTGCAGCGGCTCTGTTTATGACGGTGGGCTGCTCGAACGGCGGCGAAACAAGCAGCGGGAGCTCCGAGCCCGACGCTTCCGGCTCCTCCGGAACCGCGGACGTTTCCAGCGCTTCGAATTCCGAAACGAATGAAAGCGGCACGGTATCAGAGGAGAAAATTATGGACAGTCTGAACAACGGCATAATTATCGACAGCGTAAGCGGTAACGTTTATAAGAACGAGATGAACGCAAATCCCATCTCGCCGAACATATTCTGCGCCGATCCCACCGCGGTTGAATATAACGGAAGGCTTTACGTTTACGGCACGAACGACCAACAGCAGGCGGAAGAGGGAACAAAGAACGACTACGCCTATATCAAATCGCTTGTGGTATTTTCCACCGACGATATGGTAAACTGGATATATCACGGCAGGATAGAGGTCGGAGAGATCGCGCCGTGGATAAATAACTCGTGGGCACCGTCGATAGCTTCCCGCGTTGAAGACGACGGACTTACGCATTTTTACCTTTACTTCTCAAACGGCGGCGCGGGCGTGGGCGTGATAACCTCCACCGACCCTGTGGGACCGTGGACCGATCCGCTCGGCGAGCCTCTGGTTTATCAGAATATGCCTGGGCTGGAGAATTGCCCCGCACCCTTTGATCCGGGCGTGTGCATTGACGAAAATGGCGTAGGCTGGCTCTCCTTCGGCGGAGGCACACCGGCAGACGGCAACACTATGCACAGCAAGATCCCGAAGATAGCAAAGCTGGGAAAGGATATGCTTTCCTTTGACAGCGAATTTGTTTCCATTGACGCTCCCTACTTTTTTGAGGCGAGCGAGCTGAACTATATCGACGGAGTATATTACTATACATACTGCACCGACTGGCAGGATCACAAGACCGGCTGGAAGGAGTACGAGGGGGTCGATGTTCCGCCCGCGTGCAGCATGGCGTATATGACCACCAAGACCCCTCTCGACGCAGATAGTTGGGAATGCAGAGGACCCTATTTCTATAATGCGGGAGAGAACGCCGACGGGGCATCCGGACTTCGCTGGGCTAACAACCACACTCATTTCATTGAATATAAGGGCGTAAACTACATCATTCACCATACGCTTCTTCTGGAGGAGCTTATGGGAGGAAAAGCGGGCTTCCGCAGTATGATGGCAGACTATCTGCCCATGGACAAGGCAACGGGCGATATCCCCATAACTGCGGCAAGCAAGAAGGGCGTAGCGCAGATAAAGCTGGTCGACCCCTATACCTATAACAGCGGTGCGCTGATGTTCACCTGTGCGGATATCGGATACGACAAGGTAACGGATCCTGCCGCAAAAAGCACCGCCGACGGCGCGTGGATATATGTAAGAGGAGCGGACTTCGGCTACGGGGCATCAGAGTTTATCGCCGAGGTCAAGGGCAAGGGAAGAATAGAGGTTCGTCTTGACGATATCTCCTCCGAAGCCGCCGCATTCGTCGAGTTCGACTGTGCAGATTATACCAAAATACGCTCGGACAGCTTTGCGCAGTTTGACGGAAGAAACCATGACGTTTATTTCGTATTTTCCGGCTCCGATATAGAGCTTAAGTCGTGGAAGTTTTCGAAGGGCGACGAGCAGCTTCGTCCTGAAGAGGACATAGCCTCCACCGATATACCCTACATGACGCTGGTAGTATCGGGACAGACCGAGCCCGGACCGAGCCCCTCTGCGATGCTCGACATTCCGAAGGACGGGGACTATTCCATAAAATCCTCTTCTTTTGAAAAGGACAGCGCCATAGTCAACCTCGGGTTTATTAATACCGATACCAATGCGAAGTATAAGGTGCTTGTGAGATCGCTGACGCTGGCAACCGAAAACGGAGAGGTTGAAGTTCCCGTAAATAAGGAACTCGATCCCGCAAGCTCGTCGGAAAATGGGCTTGCAAACGGCTGGGGCGGCTCCGAGGTCGGATCGCTGATTTACGGCACGGAGGAATGCGGAATATTCGCAGCGAAAACAGACATAACATGGATAAACTATCGTCTGGCGCTTAAAGTAAACGGCGAAGAGACGCCGTTCACATCCATCACCTACAATGTCACCGTAAGCGGTCTTGAGCTTGACGGCTGACGGCGGCAACGGAAAATAAGGAGGAAAAATGAAAAGACTTGTTAGGTTCGCCGCGGCGCTGACGGCGGTATTGACGCTGACGGCATGCACGGCGGAAGTTGGCACGAGCTCCGTAACGTCGACGTCGAATCCGCTACCGAGCGTCACCACCGAGCCCGAAAAAGAGGAGGACCCCAAAGTGCTTGATAAGGATATCATAAAATCCACGATAACTTCAACCGACGACGGCAACGGAAACTACACAAATCCCGTTATTTTCGCCGACGTGCCCGATATTGATATAATCCGCGTTGACGACGCGTTTTATATGGTTTCGACGACCATGCACCTGTCTCCGGGGTGTCCCGTAATGAAATCCTACGACCTTGTAAACTGGGAAATAGTAAATTACGTTTTTGATACACTGGAGGACAGTGATAAACTTGCCTTAAGAAACGGGGAAAACAATTACGGCAAGGGTCAGTGGGCGACTACCCTCAGATATAACGACGGTGTGTATTACGCCGGCTTCACTTCCTTCTCCACCGGAAAAACTTATATCTATCATACCGACGATATAGAAAACGGAAAATGGGACAGGTTCGTGTATGACGAGTGCTTCCATGATATGAGTCTTTTGTTCGACGACGACGGCAAGGTGTATCTTATCTACGGCGGCGGAGAGATATGGTGCGTTGAACTGGAAAAGGATCTGAGTGCGGTCAAGCCCGGAACCAAGAGAAAACTCATCAACAACGCGGGACTTGTCAAGGGCTGCCTTGCCGAGGGTTCTCACGTCTATAAGCTGAACGGATATTACTATATTTTTATCATAACATGGCCTCCTAATAGCAAAAGAACGCAGCTTTGTTACAGAAGCGAAGCGCTCGACGGCGAGTGGGAAAGGAAAGTGATAATCAGAGATAATATGGGCTTCAGGAATGACGGTGCCGCACAGGGCGGTATCGTCGACGATAAGGACGGCAACTGGTATTGCTTTGTATTTCAGGATCACGGGGCGGTGGGCAGGACTCCCGTTGTGTCGACCATGACATGGGAGGACGGCTGGCCGGTAGTCGGAGTTAACGGAAAGGTGCCAACGACCGACAAGATTCCTATCGCGGGTCACGAGAAAAAGGGCATCGTCACAAGCGACGAATTTATCAACTCACAGATAGTGAGATCCTATCACAGCTTTGCCGACACGCCCGAGGAAGCGGGCGAGAGCGATTATAACGGCTCTAACCTCGGGTTGGAATGGCAATGGAACCACAATCCCGACAACCGCCTCTGGTCGCTCACCGAGAGGGAAGGCTATCTGAGGCTGAGAACGGTCGATGTCTGCGGCACAGTTGCCAATGCGAGAAACACCATTTCGCAGCGAACCTTCGGACCGGAATGCGGCGCATATATAAAGCTCGACGTTTCAGAAATGAAAGAGGGCGATGTTGCGGGGTTTGCCGCCTTCGCGGAAAAATACGGTTATGTCGCCGTAAAAATCGAGGACGGGAAAAAATATATCGTAACGGTTTGGTATGACGATAACGACGACGTTGAAAAGGAATTTGAAACGGAAAGGGTCGAAATAACGGAAAACGAAGTGTATCTGCGGGTCGACTGCGATTTCAAAGATGCGACGGACAAGGCGTATTTCTATTACAGCCTCGACGGCGAGAACTGGACAAAAATAGGAGACACGCTGCAAATGAATTATTACGGTCTGCATTTTATGGGATACCGTTATGCGATATTCAATTTCCCGACAAAGCAGACGGGAGGTTATGTCGACGTGGACTATTTCAGGGTGGAAAACAAACTGCTCAAATAAACTGATAAATTCAATGCGTTTCAGCCGCACAGGGGTAAGACCTTGTGCGGCTTTTTCTTTTTCGGGCTGCTGTTTTTTTGATGTTGTATAATAAAACTTGACACCCCACGCTCAAAAGAATATGCTAAAATCAGGAGGGTGAAGGATATGTCAGATGCAAAGAAATACAACAGGAGCTACAAGGAGCGGTCAGTAAAGTCGGCGCTGGAAATAGGGGTAAAGCAAGCCGGCGAGGAACTGAAGGTACCGTACGGAACACTGTACGGGTGGTTGCAGGCGGCAAAGAAAGGCGACCCGGACATAGAGGAGCGAACCCCCGAAAACGTAATGAGCCCGGCGGATGAGATCCGGCAGCTGCGAAGCGAGGTAAAGCGGCTGAACAAGGAAAACAAACGGCTTCAGGAGGAGAGAGACTTTCTGAATGAGGCGGCAGCTTTTTTCGCCGCAAGCCGTGGGAAGTAAACAAGCAGGAGCGAATGAAGTTCATTGCACTCAAAACCTGCAATGGAGGCGCAAAAGGCAGAATTTCATTCTGCTGCAAAGAGCTGAAAGTGACACGTCGGTATATCGCGTGATGACAGCCATCGGAATAACGCACAGACCCAACCGAAAACCGAATGGGATCACGAAGGCAGACCGTGAAGCACGAAAGTCAGACGACCTGCTGAAATGCGATTTTAAAGCCGACAAGCCTTTCAGCAAATGTGTAACGGACATCACGGAAGTCTAAGCTAAAAATGGCTAGCTATATGTGTCGGCAATATTTGATTGTTACGACCTAACGGCTGTCGGACTGTCAATGGACGACAACATGAGAGCCGAACTGTGCGCTGCAACTGTCAAAAATACAGCGGCAGCGTATCCAGAATTTTGCGGTGCGGTACTCCACTCCGACCGCAGAAGCCGGTACACAAGCGCTTCATACAGGGCCATGCTGAGCGAATATGGAGTAAAGCAGAGCATGAACAGCGCCGGAGGGAGATGTCATGACAACGCCCGCTGCGAAAGCATGTGGGCGCGAATGAAGAACGAGCTGTTTTACAGTCGTGGCATTAATTAGCTCCCGTGCCGGGGGCTAAAGTCGCTTTTTCTTGAGTTCGGCATGATTTCCTGCGGTTTTAATCTTCATAAGTTACATCTGAAAAGAATGGCTTTCAGGTCTGCTGCCTGATTCAATATTTATTACATTTTGTGCATGGCATTTCCCTGCCGGCTTGTTTGTCATACGCTTTTTTCGGTTCATTATTCTTTTTTGTAGTATCAGCAAGCCCGAGCTTCCATAGGATGGTTGCTCGGGCTTGGGTGTTGAGTTATTTTACAGCGTCTCACATCTTGTTGAAAAAGTATCATTTGCCCGCGGCGCGGGAGCTAATTAATGCCATGACTGCAAATCAGCAGCAGGAAGATTGCTTCCCCAGTACGAATACTTTGAGCGCTTCGGGATATGTTTTTTCCATATACTTTAATAAATTCTCAACTGTTTCTACAACAGAACAGGATTTCCATACAGGTGTGTCAGGATTATTATAGTAGAAGAAGTTGAACACACCATTCAGCATGCCTCTGTCATGCATCCATTTAAGCGTATGTAAGGCTGCTTCGGCAGAATACAGATCAACATAATCGCCGCCTTTTTTCATGAACGGTTCCATGCAGCGTGTTTCAAATATCATTCTGTACAGCACCCACGACAGATCGCTTACGGTGATCTCGCTGTCTTCATCAAATCCGTAGTAGCACATCAGTTCTTCGCCGAGCTCATGAGAAAGCTCTTTTGGCATTACCTCGCCCTTGTGTTCCAGCGCATAACTCATACCAGCAAGGAACCGGAATATATATTCAGTGCTTGTTTCATCGGATTCATCCGAATCAACTTCGGGGTCGAGACCATTTTCAAGCATTGTCAGGTATTCTGTCATTAATTTGTATTCTTCGGTGTTTACCAGTCAGTCTCTCATGTAAACGGAAGGCTTCAGGTAAGGCTCAAGAGACCTGTAAAGTGTGTCCGACCACTCCGTGCTTTTAAGGTTCACGTAAAGCTTCTTGTTGCCGCTAGTGGATTTTTCTCCGCCGCCGATGTCCATGCATAGTTTGTGGATCCTTTTCAGATCTTCACTTTCAGCGTCCAGCTTTGACTCCACGTCAAGAATGAGCTGCTGGAGGCTTACGCCTTCGACCGAAACAGGAATGATCTTCTTATCAAACTTCAATGCGGTTTCGATCTCGTTACGGCAGGGAATACTGTTGATATAGCTGTGGCTGTAAAAAGCAAGAACGCAGTTGCAGCCCTCAATTGCAGGCATTGCTCTTTCGCTGTCCCACCTGTCTCCGGCCAGCATTTCTCCATCCCACCAGATGTTGTAAACCTGCTGAATCTGTTCTAGCGTCTTAAGCACGATCTCATCTCTGTGCGAGTAGGAAACAAAAGCATAGGGTGCGCCTTCATGAAACATAGATTTTAAAGCAGCCATATAATTACTCCTTTTCTGTTTTGAACATTTATTGCCTTATGCAAGGCGTTTAATCTATTTTATTATATCACATAAATACACGTATTGCAATATGTTTTTTAATTAAAAGAAAAAAGCCAAAAGAAATTAAAAGGTGATGTTGTATAATAAAACTTGACACCACACGCTCAAAATAATATGCTGAAATCAGGAGGGTGAAGGACATGTCAGAAGCAAAGAAATACGACAGGAGTTACAAGGAGCATTCAGTAAAGCCGGTGCTGGAAATAGGGTTAAAGCGAACCGGCGAGGGGCTGAAGATAGCGTACGGAACGCTGTACGGGTGGGTGCAGGCGGCAAAGAACGGTATCTATACCGACACAACGAAAACAAAGAAGTCCCAGAGAACGCAGAAGTACCCGAAGTACGTTATGGATATGCTGTGGGAGCTGAGAAAGGAACAGGACGAACAGTGCGCCGGAATTGGCGACAAGTGGCAGAACTACGGCCGTCTGTTCATCAAGTGGGACGGAAGCCCTATGAACAACAATACTCCCTACTTCTGGTTCAAGGAGTTTTGCGAAAAGAACAGCATAAGGTTCTGCGACATTCACTCGTTAAGGCACTTACACGCAAGCCTGCTCATCAATGCGGGCGTTGATGTGGTTGCAGTATCGGGGGATTTGGGACACTCGCAGGTTTCAACGACAACGAACATCTACTGCCATATGTTCCAAGAAGCACAGACAAGGACGAGCCAGGCAATCGCCGACGCACTTATCTTTGACAAAAAAGAAAAGCAGGGCGGCGAAAAAGCCGAATTCCCTGCTTAAAGACCATAAATTCAAAATAAGAACCTCTGCTGTTACCGAAATCAAAGATTTCGAACAGCAACGAGAACCTTGTTGCTTTGCAATAAAGACCAAGACCAAAATCCGTACAAAAAGAAACACTCCCAAACGGCTATGTAAAGCCATTCGGGAGTATCGTAGTGTGGTGACCCGTACGGGAATCGAACCCATGATTCCGCCGTGAAAGGGCGATGTCTTAACCGCTTGACCAACGGGCCGTAGAAATGGTAGCGGCAGTCGGATTTGAACCAACGACACCCTGGGTATGAACCAAGTGCTCTAGCCAACTGAGCTATACCGCCATATCTTTCTGTTTTTTGTCACTCTGTATCAGCGACTTTTATATTATATCACAGCGCTTTGCGTTTGTCAACACTTTTTTAAAATTTTTTTCGATTTTTTTCGTTCTTCAAAAACGCCGTGATATTTTATATAAAAATCCTTAAATCAGACCTCTGCGTACTGCTTTCTGCCGGTTTCAAAAATGTTACCGCCGACAGCGTCGATTGCAACGATAAGAGGGAATTTATCGAAAGTCAGCTTTTTCACACTTTCACAGCCCAGATCCTCAAAGGCTATTACCTCACACCCGGTTATGCACTGACAGGCGAGTGCGCCTGCACCGCCTATGGCACAGAAGTATACCGCACCGTTGCGTTTTATGGCGTCTGCTACGGCAGGCTTGCGTTCTCCCTTTCCTATCATTGCGGATAACCCCATATCGAGCAGCAGGGGAGCGTAGGGGTCCATTCTGCCCGATGTCGTAGGACCGCATGAGCCTATTGCCATTCCTTCTTTAGTGCCGGTCGGGCCTGCGTAGTAAATAGCCGCACCGTCTATTTCAAAGGGCAGTTCTCCGCCTTCGTCAATAAGCTGTTTTATACGCTTGTGTGCGGCGTCACGGGAGGTGTATACAGTACCGCTCAGTTCTATCTTGTCGCCGGCTCTTAGCGTTTTTGCCTTTTCTTTAAGTTCGCTTGTGTTAAGTTCCAAGTTTGTACTCCTGTTCGCATTGAATTTATTATGCCGGAAAGCATACACTTCCCGGCATATGATATTTACTTTTGATTAAAGGTCGAAGAATCCCACATTATCCGAGCTCATCTCGTCGTCGTCATCGTCATTGTCGTTAAGACCTTCCATCATCTTGAGATCCCACGAAGGATCGTACTGTGCCGTGTTGGTGGTCATATTGTCATTAATTCCGCCGAGCATGGATGAATAATCGGACATATCAATCTTTTCTTCCTTAGCGGAAGCTGCGGGAGCGGTAGGATCGTCAAACGAGGAAGTCATTCCGTCATCGTCAGACGGTTTAGATGAGGGCGGAGGAGTAATCGTCATGCCGTTCATCTGTGCTTCAAGATCCTTCCAGGGATCGTTCACCTTTTCTTCCTTGCCGGCAACACCCATTGAACGACTTTCATTCAGCTTTTCCTTAGGTTTATCACCGCTGCGGTCGGAAGCACGTTCAGTCTTAGCTGCGGGAGCAGGAGCAGGCTCTTCTGCGAGCAGGTCGCTGAAATCATCGGCTGCAGGAGCAGGTTCTGCCTTAGCTAAGGGAGCAGGAGCAGGCTCTTCTGCGAGCAGGTCGCTGAAATCATCAGCTGCAGGAGCAGGCTCTGCCTTAGCTGCGGGAGCAGGAGCAGGCTCTTCTGCGAGCAGGTCGCTGAAATCATCGGCTGCAGGAGCAGGTTCTGCCTTAGCTGTGGGAGCAGGCGCAGGTTCTTCTGCGAGAAGGTCGGTGAAATCATCCGCAACAGGAGCAGCATCGGCTTTGGGAGCAGATGCTACAACAGGCTCCTCTGCAAGCAAATCGGCTATATCATCTGCCGCAGGAGTTTCCTCAACGAGCAGATCGCCGGTATCTACGTTATCCGCAGAAATGTCATCGTCACCCGAAACTATCTCAAATGAGCTGAGCAGACCGTTGTTGTCTGTCAGCATATCGTCGTCATCGTCATTGTCCGTCTGAGCCGGCATATCCAGCTTAAGCTCGAAGTTATACGGCTCGATTTCCATAGGAGCGTAGGCATCAAGCTCGCTCTCGTCAAGTCCGCCGATATTTTCAAGCTCGCTTTTTGCGTTGATAAGCTCCTCATCATCGGACAGCTTTTCTTCGGGAACGTCAGCCGTGTTATCGGTGGCTGTTTCTGCCTGTGAGGCTTCTTCAACAGCCTTAGCGAGTACATCGTTTACAGCTTTTGTATCTTCAACAGCCTTTGCAACCGCATCGTTTACGGCATTTGCTCCGGCAAGTGCCTTTTCAACGGCTTCATTTACTGAGGCGGTTATGCCGGCAAGAACAGCCTGAATATCTATTGCGGGAGCAACCGCCGCACCTGATGTAACTCCATTTGCGAATGTGTCCGCCTTTTCAAGCACAGACTGCTTGTAATCGTATGTTTTCTTTACCGTATCGGCAAAATATGCTTTTGCGGCTGTGATAATCTCGTTTGCTTTGCTCTGTGCGTCATTTATTACAGCGTTTGCATCGGCATTTGCTTTTGCGGAAATTTCTGCAAGCTGAGCGGGGTCAATCGTTCCGCCGCTGTGCTTTGCTTTATCTATTTTTGCTGCCGCCTGTTTTTTGAATTCTGCGAATTCTTCTGTCAGGGCAGAGTATTTGTCCTGCATAACGTGCAGTTCTTTTTCGGTCTGAGCCAGCTTGCGTCTTTCGTCAAGAACCTGCTTTCTGCTTTCAAGGATCTGTGCGTCAAGTTCAGCCTTTTTCTTTTCAAGCTCTGCTGTAAGCTCATTGTTCTGACCTTCATTCGTCTGCTGTTTTTCTTCGAGTGCTCTTTTCAGCTCTTCATTTTCTTCCTTAAGGGCTTTACGCTCTTTGTTGTGCTGTACTATGTATGCCATTACTTCGGCTTTGTCGAAGCCGAGCGGAGAGGTTTTGAATTCGCCGTTTGTAGATGGCGCCTTTTTCTGTTCTGCCATTATTGTACCCCCTGAAAAATCTGGTTATTGTTATTATACCAAAAATTATTCATTAATTCAATAGCGAATTGTAAAGTTTTATCAATTACCCAAAAATGAGAGCCGCTATTGGTGATTTTAACGAAAATTCGCTATCGGCTATTGTATTTTATTGAACGGTAGTGTATAATAGTATAACAACCTTAAAATAATTTCGGTTTTTAAAAGATATTAACGAAAGGACTGATATTGATGATCGACAAAACTATGCCGTTTTCGCTCAAGGATGAAAGAGAAAACGAGATGAAGGAAATACTGACAACGGTTTACGGTGCGCTCAAGGAGAAGGGCTATAATCCTATAAATCAGCTCGTCGGCTATATTCTGTCCGAAGACCCTACCTATATAACTACATATAACAACGCACGTAGCCTGATCCGTCATATTGATCGTGACGAACTTTTACAGGCAATGGTCAAGAATTATCTCGGCAGTTGATGAAAGCCGCCATTTATTTCAATGAATTACAACCGCTCCTTTACGGATACTATATCTGTAAAGGAGTGATTTTTTTGCACAGAAAAATATCTGCCGCAGTATTTACGGTATTGACGGCAATGTTCATGTGCGGATGCACGTCCGACAAGAATACTGTCGGACAAAGCGCCGGACATAATGACAGAGGAGGCGTAACGCCTGCAGAAACGGCTTTTCTGACGGACGGAAAAGAGAAGGTCTGCTACGGTCAGGGCTATGAAACCGATAGCGATAACCGTCCTGTAGGAGCAATACAGGCACAGGAAAAATACGGGTCATACGGCGGAAGATTCATATTCGGCAAAGACGACAAGACAATCCGCCTGACGTTTGACGAGGGCTATGAAAACGGCTGTACCGGAAAAATACTGGATATTCTGAAGGAAAAGAAGGTTACGGCAACGTTCTATGTGACGCTTGATTATGTAAAAAGCAGTCCTGAGCTTGTACAGCGTATGATAAACGAGGGTCATGAGGTGGGAAATCACAGCTGTACCCACCCGTCACTGCCGGATATAAGCGATGATATGGTGTTTGAAGAAATCCACGGACTTGAAACTTATATTTCCGATAATTTCGGCGGTTACAAAACCGTTACGATGCGTCCCCCCAGAGGAGAATTTTCGGTCAGAACATTACGCATTGCCAAAAATATGGGTTATGATACTGTGCTGTGGTCCTTTGCGTACAACGACTGGAATACTGACGCTCAGCCCGACAGGGACACGGCGTACAGGCGAATAACGTCCGCAACGCACAACGGGGCTGTATATCTTCTCCATGCGGTATCCGAAACAAATACGGCGATACTGCCCGATGTCATCGACTACTGGCTTGATAACGGATATACGGTAAAAAGCATTTCGGGATAAAAAAAGAGCATCGGCACATAATAATGCAAGCCGATGCTTTTGTATCACCGCAATTAACACAAAAAAGAAAACGCTCCCGCAGGAGCGTTACGTTAAATCGTTATTCTTAGGAAACAGCGTTTAACTTCTTAGCAAGCTGAGATTTCTTTCTGGCTGCAGCGTTCTTGTGGATAATACCCTTTGCTGCTGCCTTATCAACTGCTTTAACTGCAACCTTAATGTTGTCAGCATTAGTATCAGCGTCAACCTTCTTCAGAATAGTCTTAAGAGCGGTCTTGTCAGCCTTATTGCGAGCCTGCTTTGTAGCAGATACTAAAACTCTCTTCTTGGCAGATTTAATGTTAGGCACTTACGGCACCTCCTTTATACAGATCTACATATAATCATAGTTATATTTCACAATACGCTTTATTATAGCACGTCCAAAACGAAAATGCAATACTTTTTTACGATTTTTTTGAAAAAATTCTTCGGGAGGAAATTTTATGCAGCTTACGGGAAGAACAGATATGGCGGCGGAGTTTGTAAAGGGCAAAAACGGAATAAGATGTGAAAGCTATGAGCTTTACGGAGAAAAGATAACCGAAATAATCGTTTCCGAAAAGGATACCGCTCTTTTTAACCGCCCCTGCGGAAGATATTTTACCGTTGACAGTACGGACGTTCCTTATGCTGACGGTCAGATCCATGCGCTGTGTACGGTGCTTAACAAGCTCCTTCCGGAAGGAAAATGTCTTGTCACGGGGCTTGGAAACCCGTCTGTAGCGTCTGACAGTCTTGGCTGGAGAGCGGCAGGCAGGGTACTTGCGACCTCGCATTTTATAGAAGGTATGCACAATGCGGACGGAATAGGGAATGTGTCGGTAATAAGGACGGATGTTTCGGCAAATTCCGGTATAGACAGTGTCTTTCACGCAATATTCTGTGCGGAGAAGATAAAAGCGGACTATATTGTAGCGATAGACAGCCTTGCGTGCAGTGAGCCGGAGCGCCTTTGCAGGAGCATACAGGTCACGGATACCGGCATAACGCCGGGCAGTACCGCAGGCAACAGTAACCGTCTTGACAGAGCGGCGGCAGGCATACCGGTAATCGCTGTAGGCGTTCCTACCACTATGGAGTATGAAAGCGATAACGACAGATTTTTTGTGACAAGATATGATATAGATGCCGAGATAAGCAGGTACGCACATATAATATCCTGTGCGCTGAACCGCAGTCTGTGTCCGTCACTGTCATACAGCGACATATCAATGCTGATGAATTATTCCTGAATATTTGCGGAAAATGAATCATAAGCTGTAACAAGAAAAATCCAACCGTGAAAACACTTGGCGAAAGGAAAGGCTTATGAGAGGTAATAAAAACAAAGGTATTGTAAAGGTTCTTGGCATTGGGCTTACGGCGGCGGTATTATCGTTTACCCTGACGGGCGTAGCTGAAAACGCCGTAACCGGAGCGGTAAGCGGCAAAAGCGTTTCAGACGGACTAAGACAGCTTACCGCACTGAGCGTTATGCTTGCTGTTCCTGTAAACGAATTTGACGGCAGGGATGAAGATGCGGTTTCATCCGAGCCTTGCACAGAGAAACCGGACAATGAAACAAAGACTGAAAAGCAGGAGCAGAAAGCGCCTGCGAACGATAATCCGTCAAGCAGTACGCAGGATATTTCCGGTGAAACGCTGGTGCCGGTCGACGCTCCCGCCGATGTAAAAACACGGCTGATTTCCGTTAACATAAGAAAGGACAAGGACGATCTTACACAATATACGGCAAAGGACGGTACGGTCAAGGAAAAGCACTATGGGAAGATTGGCGGCGACAATGTAATAGACCTCGAAAACGGTCAGATAAGAAACTGCACCAAGCTGCCGTCGGAGCTTATAGGTGCTGAGGCTGAGAAAAAGCCTTCTGTCACGCTGTCGGACAGCAACGAACCTCAGGTGCTTATAATACATACGCATACGACCGAAAGCTACGAACGTGACAGTGACGGATATTACGATACCGATTATGACGGCAGATCGCTTTGCCCTGCAAACAGTGTTGTGGGAGTAGGGGCGGTGCTTGCGCAGACGCTTGCTGATAACGGAATAAGCACGCTGCACGACGGAACGGTCTTTGACGATCCGGTTTACAACTACTCTTATTCAAGAAGCAGGGAACGAACAGAGGAACTGCTGAAAGAGTATCCGTCAATAAAAATAGTGCTGGACATTCACCGTGACGGAATAGCGGACGGAGATGTGAGAATAGCTCCCGTTGCAGAAATCAACGGCAGAAAAGCGGCGCAGATAATGATAATATGCGGATGTGACGACGGCACGGATATATTGCCGGATTATATGGATAACCTCCGCTTTGCGTCATATTTGCAAAATGCGATAGAAAAAGATAACAAAGGCATAACACGGCCTATGCTTTTCGATTATCGGTTTTATAATCAGGATCTGGCTGAGGCTTCACTGGTTATAGAATTCGGAGCGTTGGCAAATGATATTGAGCAGGTTCGATACTCAGCCGAACTTGCCGGCAGGAGCATTGCAAATTTGCTGAAAAATTATGAACAATAAAAAAGCATACTGCCGTAAAAAGCGTATCGAAAAGATTATGATAAGAATCGGAACACAAGCGTTATAAACAGATAAACCGCCCGGGCATTAAATCCGGGCGGTTACTTTTATGGAGCTTGTGACGGGACTCGAACCTGCGACCTGCTCATTACGAATGAGAACACAAAAGCCTTATAAATGGCTTTGTTATGCGAAATGTGATTTTTTTGACACCCCCATTTGACACCCCTACTTTTTAACTTATGCTTTCAAGGTACTCGTCCAGCTTGTTGATACTTTTCTTTTTGTATTTTTCATCAAGGTGTGTATATATAGCCATCGTAGTTTTTATATCAGCGTGTCCCGCTTGCTCTTTTGCCGTCAAAACGTCTACCCCTGCGAGGTACATCAAAGTGATGAAAGTGTGCCTGAGCCAGTGCGGAGTAATACGAGGTATCAAGAACGGCTTTTCTATCGGCGCATACTTTGACGGACATTTTCCGCCTGTCTGCATACAGTCTGCCCAGTCACCGTACTTGATGTTTAAATCATTAAGATAGCTTGCCCACATACGGCTAAATCCCGTTTCGGTCATCAAAGAGCCTTTGACTGTGGGACACACAAGTCCGAGCGGACTGTGTGCAATGTTTCTAAGGTAGTTGACAAGCTTACCGGGGATATATACCGTTCTTGTTGCCGCATCAGTTTTGCCACCTTCTTTTATGTGCGGCTTGCCTTTTATCATCGACACAGAGCGTTCAACCTTTATAGTATGCGCATCAAGATCAATATCCTGCCACGTTAAAGCAAGTAGCTCACCCCTTCTCAGACCTGCATACATCATAATCATAGCGGCTGTCTGTGCCCTGTGCGGAGTATCATTTATCCAGGACTGCTCCTCTTCGGTCAGAGCTCTACGAGTGGATTTTTCTGCCGTCTTAGGTATCTTTACCGCAGATGCGCAGTTATAGTCAAGCACTCGATTTTCAATCGCAAGCTGTATGATCTGCTTTGCGACATTTCGGATTTCAATCAGTGTCTGTTTTGCGTATGGTTTTCCGGTCTTTTCAGACGGCTCATCGGCGCAGTCAAGTATAATATCCTGAACGTCTGTAGCTTTCAGCTTAGATATATTAAAATCGTGTATAGGTTCAAGATTTTCAAAACGTTTTGAGTATGCTTCGTAACGTTTTACCGATACTTCTATCTTTTTTAGCTTTAGCCATTTCTCGCCCCAATAGCCGAAAGTATCACGGTCAGCTGTGAGGTCAAGACCTTTATTTAGTTTTGTTTTCAGCTCCTGTACTTTTTGCTCAAGCTCTTTTGCGTTTGTAGCGTACACATACTTATACTGTTTCTTGCCGTTCTTGGTGCCGATGTACACCTTAGACTGCAAGCGCCCGTCATCACGGGCTTTGTTTTTTATCCGTGCCATTCTGACCTCCTATGTACCCGCCTTTAGTGGCGGGTATTTTCCTTTATAAATGGCTCAAACTGCTTATATAGTGTTCTTTCAACAGGCGAACGTAAAAAGCGGTTTCTCCGGTATAATTCTGCCATCCTTTCAGCTCTGTAGCTTGCCGCCTGTAATGATATATTGCAATATTCGGCTATTTCTTCGGCAGTGTGCAAATTTAATCCCCACAGAACGCACGCGGGAGAAAGAAGCCGAATTGCAAACATATCCGCTTGCATTTCCTCTTCGGGTTTTACTTCGATTATTTCTCGGCTTAAAAACGAAATATCCGAGCCGAGATGTCCAAGCAAGAAGTGCCCGAGCTCGTGGGCTATGGTAAACCGCCTGCGTTGCATTGTATGATCATCATTAACGATGATACGCGTTTTATCGCCAATACGCACTATACGTCCACTTTCGCCGTCAAGTAAATTTACCGCGCTGTCGTTTACAATACCTATTTTGTACTTCGTGCAAATGTCTCCGAGTGATATTGGCAATGCATTTGTTTCACACTCAATCAGACATCGCCAACTTGCGTCACGTAATCCTTTGTATTTTGCATAATCCATAGATTTATCACCTCATGTCTATTATGCGACACGAGGTGATTTTTAATCAATGGTTTTAGTAATCGTTATTTTTAATCTCTGCATTTAACAACTGATTTACTTTTTCGTTTGGCATTTCTGCAATTTTAGGCACTCCGCCGTTCTGAGCAGCAGTGGCAACCGGCGTAGCCTCAGAGTTAGTATTTAGTCGTTGCCGCTTCTTTGCCGCTTCTGCGAGCTCTTTTATAGCATCGAGAATTATCGTTCTTACATCGTCGGGGAAGCTTGCAAATCGTTCCATAACGCTTTTCTGATCTTCGGGCAATTGTAACATATCAAAAGGGTCTGTTGCGGGCTCACGACCGAGCAAGTAATCTGTAGTCACATGGTAAAAGTCGGCGATTTTGCATAGCGTTTCATACGAAGGACTGATAGCATCTCGCTCATATTTTTGATAAGAACTAAGACTTATGCCAAGTATTTCTGCTAAATCATCTTGCGTCAAGCCTCTTGATTTTCGCAACTGCTGTAACTGCTCTTTCACTGTATCACCTCCTTTGATTACATTATAGCAAAAATAATGCTACTCGTCAATACAAAATTTATCGGCTTGGTGTCAAAATAGCAGTAATTGTGCAATTAGTACAAAAACAAGCGGTAAACTTTGGCTATAAAACGGTAAATTTAATGCTATGAAATTGTTGACTTATAGTAAAAATGGTGCTATAATAAAAATCACAGAAAGCGAGGTGAACAACATTTACAGGATTGATGAGTTCAGCGGCACAATGTGTCAGCACACAGTGCGAATGACTTTTGAACTTTCTTACCTCGATTGGTGCAAATTTCAAAAGTCAGAGATTTTTCGTCAGCTGACACGCTACCTCGAGGAATCTGAAAGGCAAGATACTTGTAAGCACTTTCAAGCGGATTAAGATTGATTGTATCAGTGTGTGTGGCGATGGCATAGTCGTGCAGAATTTTGCCGTTGTCAGATGATTTCCACTCTACCGCTATCATAGGGCAGGGAAACACATCATAATATTTGCCGCCAACAATCAATCGAATTTGCGTAATAGAAATTGGCATTTCAGAAAGATTGTCAAACCTTATGTATACAGTAAGCATATCTGCGTAATCCGTGTTCACGCGAAATTGCTTAATGCAGATTGACAATTTCTTTTTGCGCGTAAGGAAGAAAAAGTACAGATTAACAACGGAAATAAGGAAACCTAATATTCCGAGGATTCCTGAGACGATTTCTAGCATTATAATCACCTCCCTTCAAGGTGATTATACCACAGGAAGAAAATAATGTAAAGGAGTGGATAATATGCCTAAAAACGAGGATGTAAAAATCGCAACCGAGCTCTATGAGAAGCTCCCGGAGCACGAGAAAAAGCTTGCCGCCGCACTGATAAATGCAACGGCGGCGCAGCTGCTTGCCATATCAATGGCATACGGCGATAAGGTTAAGGACAAGACAGCGTAGTAAGACGCAAGGAAAAAGAGGTACATAATGGCAAGCATTAAGACGCAAGTACGCAACTGGGACTTCTTGCCCGTGATGCTGTCGCAGGAGTATCTTGCAGGGCTTATGGGTATCACGATACCCGAAGTCACAAGGTACTGCAGACTGGGCAAGATACCCGGTGCAAAGAAGGTAGGAAAGTACTGGTTCGTTGAGAAATCGGTGCTAAGGAATTACATGGAGGGTTAAACCAATGGCAAAGAAAATCTACAGCGTAGAGATAGACACTAGCGCCTATGATGCATACGAAATACTCCGTGCAGACACAGTCGGCGAATGCGAAGAGTTCATAAAAAGTCGAGGTCTTCTCGAAGATGAAGATGTCGGCGATGTCAGATTAGCGGTGCTATCCGTGCAGGATGACGGAGAAACAAACCGCGAAAAACTGTACAAATGCGAAAAGTCATGGAAATTTGATGAAAAGCAGAGAGCTGTACCAATCATCGTATATAGCGAGGTGACCGCATGATGAAAAAACAAGTTATCCTGTACATACTCGCAAGGGCAGTACAGATAATTACAACGGCTCTTGTGTGCAACATAACAGCTCTGCTGTTTATGGATGCGGCATACCAAGAGCGTGGATACCTCGCTGTCGGCGGTGAGATGTTGCCCGTAGCGATGATAACCGTTGCGGTGTGGTGCTTGATGGGACTGCTCCTCAAAGAGTGGTACAAAGGCACACTGGCGATGTTACGGCTCAGCGGAAAGGGTCACAAGAGATGATGACTAACTACGATGTGCTAATGAATAGTACGGAAGAAGAATGTTGCAAGCTCCTTGAAGAATGGAAACAGTCGGGAATAAAGGCTTTTGACTGGCTCGGTGCTAATCTTGCACCCGGATTTACAGGCTTGAAAGACAAGAACGGCAAGAAGATATACGAGTACGACACGCTGGAATTTCAAGGTGATCCAAACGAGATAAGCAGTATCTACTACTATTTCGTTGAGATGCGCAAAGGAAAATGGTCGCTCAAAGCTTTGTCAACAGGAAAGTATGAACTGCTTGACGCATTTATGGCAGGTCATTCGAAGGTGTTTGTGCATGACGACTGAAAAACTCATCAAAAGCAAACAGCGTGTAAGTGATTTCGGCGAGGTTTTTACGCCGGCACACATCGTCAAGGATATGTGCGACCTCGTCCCCGAAGAGATGTGGGTAAGCATAGACACAACGTTCCTCGAGCCTGCCTGTGGTACTGGAAACTTTCTTGTTGAGATACTCAAACGAAAATTCAAGCTCTGTCAGAGTTGGGAAGACGGCTTGAGGGCACTGAAAAGCGTTTACGGCATGGATATACAGCAGGATAATATCGAGGAAACGAAACAGCGGCTGTTTGATATGTATATCAAGCAGTACCCGAAGTCGCCAGCTGTATCGGGGCTAATAGCAGCGCAGATACTCGAAAACAACATCGTGTGTGGTGATTTTATCAAGGAGTATAAAAATGAGCGTTCTGGAAAAAGTCGTAGCAGAAGCAAGAAAACACGGAATGTCGTACGGTAAGTACGTTGATATGCTAAAGCAGGAGGGACAAATGACACAGGAATTGAAAGAATCAATCATAACGGACTACGAAAGCGGTCTGAGTGCTAATGAGATAGCGAAGAAGTACAAGATCAATCCGACAACAACCCAAAACAACATATCGAACTGGAGGGAAAAAGGCTTAATCAAGTCTGTTCCGGTAGCAGAACCGAAGAAGCCGGTAGAAAACCACGAGCATATTCCTGCACCTGTTGACAACATTGATATGTCGGCAATAGCAAGGCTTGAAAAATTGCAGCGTTTTGTCAGAGTATTTGGCGATGCAAAGATTGACGGCGTTTTTGCAGACAATATCGAGAACGTGTGTGATGTAAGGATTACGTTAAGCGGCAAGCGATACATAGTGCAAATGAAAGAGGTGCGAGATGTATAAATGCGAGCGTTGCGACTGGACAGGCTCAGCATCAGAGCTTGGACACTACACCGAGTATCGTGGCGAGTGTCACGGTGCGCCTGCGTGGGAAACATTACCGTGTTGCCCAGAATGCGGATATGATGTTGAGGACATCGAAGAAGAGTAAAAAAAAGAGCTCCCCGAAGGGAGCAAAACAAATATTTATGCAAGTCCAGTATAACACTGGCAGGAGAAAAAGTCAATGGATATAAAAGAAAAACTTACAGCTGAGCTGACAAACGCAAAGCTCGGCAAGCATGAAACAGCGGTAAAGAATGCTGTGATGAAAACTATCTGTAAATTCTGCGAGCAGAATGCAGAGTTTAAACAGGCCATAGAGCAGTCAAGCAGCAAGTCTTTTGCCGACTGCCTCAAGGCAACGGTCAAGGGCGCAGGTGCAAGCCTCGAAGATCTCGAAGTATACAAGCGTGCAGTAGCATTTTACTTTCCCGATGCGGATATAAAATGCACTATGACGCTTGATCTCGGTGATAACGGATTCAGCAACAGCAACAGCAAAACATCCACAGAAGCAGACAGCGGCAAGCTACAGCTTGATCTTGACAGCCTGCTCGACTTCTGAGGTGCGGCAGTATGACAAGAAAAGAAGCCGAAAGCTATACAGACAATTTTCCGCCGCTTACAGCAGAGCTTGAACGTGAGCTTAGAAAGACATTGCCGATTAAGTATCTTATTATAGATAATGACGGCACAGCATATTGCACGGCATGCGAAGAAAAGCTGTATCCCGGTGAGTATGACAGCTCAATCAAACACAGACAGACTACCGTATGCTCGCACTGCGGCGAAACTGTCACTGCGATATACAATCATCACAACTTTCACGGCTCGGTTGTTGAGTGCAAATCAAATGTCGGAGTGTTTTTGTCAGACGGCAAAACTGATAATCTGTACATACGGTTTTATACGGTTACGCTGTTTTTTAATGCTCGTGAAATTATGCCGCATATTGCAATCAATGAGGTTCAGCGGTATTTGTTCACGGCAAATCAAGCGTTCCGTTATGGTCCTAAATACGCATGGGAGAGTAAAAACGGTTACTACGCAAAGGTAGTGACAGGCTGGGGGCTGCGAACAAAATTTGGCGAGCCTGTATTCCCCAATTATAGCGGTTACAGCTTTGTTAATTTTCCTGCATTAAAAGGAACAGCTTGTGCTCATTCGGCAATAAGCGAGAACTTCGGAAGCATATCATATCTGAAATTCTGGCAGGCACACAAAAATGTTGAGGCACTAATTAAGTGTGGCTTATATGGCAGTGTTAAGTACAACGAAGACATGATCGACTGGGCCGAAACCGAACCGCACAAAATGCTTGGCGTAACAAAAGATGTTATGCGGGCAATCCGCAAAGGGCAAATCGGGTACAGAGACTATCTTAGAATAAAAGAAGAATTTCCTAAGATTACCAACCTTAACCGTCTTATAGAAACAAATAAACATATAGGATATTCATTTGGTATACTCGACAGCCTCAAGAGAAAACTCAAGACCGACAAATACGAAATTGCGAAGTACATTTTAAAGCAGAATGTAAATATCAACGATTATTCGGATTATGTCCGTATAATGCAGAACTTCAAAGCCGATTTTAGCGACAGCCAGATATGTTTCCCAAAAAATCTTAAAGCGGCTCACGACCGTGCAGAAGCTATGCAACAGGCACGGGAGCTTGAAGAAAAAGCAAAGAAAAACGCTAAACTGGCTGAACAGCTGAACACTTTGAAATTAAAGCGAAAGATATTTGAATTTTCGATTGGTGATTACTTTATCCGTCAGCCCAACAGCACGGACGAAATAGTTGCCGAAGGTCAGAAGCTAAGCCACTGTGTCGGCGGCTACGCCGAAAGACACGCAACCGGCAAGCTGACAATTATGTTTCTCCGCCGAAAATCTGTGCCGAATGAGCCGTATTACACGATAGAGGTATCAAACGACTATAAAATAGTCCAGTGCAGAGGTTATAAAAACAACTGGGTTGAAAATGGCGGACAGGAAAAACCACAAGAAATAATCAATGTCGAAAAGATGTATCAGCAGTACCTTGACGGTATTGCGGCGAAAAAATCAAAAACAAAATCAAGGAGGAAAACAGCATGATAATTCCCGGACTTCGCACACCGCCAGCGGATACAGAAAAGGCGGTAACAGACGATTATGTCAAGGCAGTAAATCTTAACTACCACATCAAAGCGGCGGCACAGGTAGCACAACAGAGCTTGTACGAGATGTGCAAGGGTTTTAAAGAGATGAGGGACAGTAAGCTTTATAAGGAGATAGGATACAGAACCTTTGAAGAGTACTGCGAGAATGAGGTAGGAATAAGTCGATTTATGGCATACAAGTATGTTTCAGTCGCAGAAATAAAAAATGTTGAATCGATTCAACAAATTGGCGTTACAAAACTTTCAATTCTTGCAAAACTCGACGAACTTCAGCAAGCTGAAATTATCAATAAAACCGACCTTGAGAACACCTCCGTCCGTGAGCTTGAGCAGCAGATACGGCAGATAAGAGCGGAAAAGGATAAGGCTGTAGCCGATAAGTCAGCCGCTGAAGCCGAGGCATCCGCCGCCGCACAGCAGGCAAAATCACTTGAAAAAGCCAAGAACGCATTGTCACAGCAGATAGCGGCGCTCGAAGCCGAGATAAAGGAGCTTGAAAACCGCCCTGTTGAAGTTGCGGTCGAGCCGGCTAAGGACGGCGTTATGGACAAGACAGCGTTTGATAATATCTGCAAGACTTATGAACAGCAGCTTGACAAGGTGCAGGAGGACGCATTACAGGACACTATCCGCTTAAACCGTGAGCATACGGAGCAAATGAACAGTCTTAAAGCCGAAAGCGAAAAGAAACTTGAAGAACTCCGCAGTCAGCTTGAAGCCGCTAAGCGTGAGCAGTCGGAACTTACGGTGAGCGTACCCGACAGCAAGGAAACGTTTAAAGCGTACCTTGCAACAGCTATTGATGCGGCGAAGCGGCTCTGTGAGTTTATCGGCAATAATTCCGCAGACAGTAATCACGATCTGTTTGTCAGCAAAGCAAAGCAGTTTTTTGAGAAGATGACGGAGGATATAGCATGAGCACATTATACGACATCGATAACCGTCTGTACTCGCTCTTAGACGAAGAAACAGGTGAGATAACAGACCTTGAAGCGTTTGAGCAGATACAGCTTGAGCGTGAGAAGAAAATTGAGAACATCGCCTTATGGGTGAAAAATCTCAAGACGGATGTAATAGCACTGAAAGCCGAAAAACAGGCTTTTGCCGACAGACAAAAGGCGGCGGAGAAGAAGATAGATTCTCTGCGCAAGTTGATCTCTGACGCTTTGGGTGGTCAGCCGCTTGAAACGCCTCGTGTCAAGTTGTCCTTCCGCAAAAGTGCAGAAGTGCAGATAGACGATATAGACGAGCTGCCCGATGAGTATTTGCGTTACAAAGAGCCTGAGCCGAATAAGACGGCTATCAAAGAAGCAATAAAAAGCGGAAAGGAGGTAGCAGGCGCACATCTTGAGGATACACTCAGCCTGCAGATAAAGTAATGGGCATACCGGTTTTAATTGTAGGACGGAGCGGCAGCGGAAAAAGCACATCGCTCCGGCACTGCCAGGACTTCGCCGTGTTTAACGTTATCGGCAAACCGTTACCGTTCAGGAATCCGCCTAAGACGTTAAACACCGACGATTACAGCAAAATAATCAACGGGCTGTATAAATGCAAAGCTAAATCAATAGCGATAGACGACGCAGGTTATCTGATGACTAATCAGTTTATGCGTGGACATTCGTCAACGGGAGCAGGCAACCAGATATACAGCTTCTACAATAGCGTTGCAGATCAGTTCTGGGGGCTACTTGAGCATATAAAAGCGCTCCCGCCCGACAAGATAGTTTACGTTATGATGCACACCGACTTTGATGATAACGGCAACATGAAGCCTAAGACTATCGGCAAACTGCTTGACGAAAAGGTTTGCATAGAGGGAATGTGTACGGTAGTGCTCAGAAGCGTTTACGATAACGGCAGATACGTTTTCCTTACGAATAAGGAGGACGATACAGCACTTGAAAAAACGCCTATAGATATGTTCCCCGAAACCGCTATAGACAACGATCTTAAGATGGTCGATAACACCATCAGAGAATATTTTAATATCAATACGGAGGATAAAGAAAATGCTTGAACCAAAAGGATATAACGAAGTACAGGAGTTCGGTGAGTACGAGAAGCTCGCTCCGGGCGGACACGTTCTCAGAATACTTAAAGTTGAGGAAACGACATCAAGAAACGGCGATGATATGATAAAGATATATCTTGACACCGACAAGACCGACAAGCAGCCTGGCTTCTTCAAAAAACGTTATGACAGCGATACAAGAGCAAACAAGAAGTGGGGCTGCATTGTAAATCAGCTTGTCATTGACACTAAGACAGGGCTTGCAAGCAGAGGTTTAAAAACATTCCACACCTGCGTAGAAAAATCAAACAGCAGTAGTTTTAAGCTCATATGGGGCGACAAGTACGCCGCAAACTTCAAGAACAAGCTGATAGGCGGACTTTTTCGTAACGAGGAGTATGAAAAACAGGACGGCACAACAGGCTGGTCGGTCAAGTGCATGGCTTTTCATTCGGTCGGAGCGGTTCTTGAAGGGCTTGAAGTGCCTGAAGACAAGCACCTTGACAATGCGGTTGCACCCGGCTATCCCGTTACAAACAGTGTTGTTGCCGCTCCGCCGACAAACGATATTCCGTTACCCGATGACAACGACTATCCGTTCTGACAGGGGTGCGTATGACAGAAGAGTTTAAAAATTACAAGCCTGTCAGCGATTACACTAAGGAAGATTTCTTAACGGGCACAGAGCCATATGAATACTGCTGTGCTTTTATCGACGATCCGTTTGAGTTTGAACGAGCAAAGGCGAGAGTGACCGAGCAGGCGGCGAAGCTGAAAATACGTAGCTTTATGACTTTGCTCGGCAACTATTGCCGAAAATACGCAAAGAACCTTTCAGAAACGTTTACGGCTACAAATTTTCCGATGCAGCCGATACAGCTGATATGCGGCAACTATATCTGCGACTATACCGGTGTATCGCTTGACGGCGAAACGGTATGCGCACATCCGATAATGCCTATAATGCGTCTTTGCAATATCGACACGGGTGTTGAAAAGATAAAAATAGCTTACTCGAGGGGCGGCAGAGCGTTCCGCTATCTTATCGTTGACCGGAAGACAATATCATCGGCAAACAAGATAGTTGACCTGTCCGACAGCGGTATAGCGGTAACATCGGAGAGTGCAAAAGCACTTGTAAAGTATTTTGCAAAAATCGAGCAGTTAAATCCCGAGCTTATCCCCGAGACCGAGTGCGTTACCCGTTTGGGCTGGATAACTCAAAGCGATGATCAGCTTGATTTCGCACCATATATCGACAGCATAGTGTTTGACGGCGAAGCAGAATACAAGAAGCATTACGACAGCGTGAAAACTGTCGGAGACATCAGAAAGTGGTATGAGATCATTTACACAAATATCCGCTTGAAGTCTGTTGCGGCAAGAATGGTCTTTGCTTCCTCGCTTGCTTCCGTGCTTGTAAAACCGCTCGGCTGTAACTGCTTTTGGGTTCATTTGTGGGGCGAGACGGAATGTGCCAAAACGGTTCTTGCAATGACGGCGGCGAGCGTATGGGGAAACCCCGAAATAGGCGATTATATCATGACGTTTAATGCTACTACTGTTGGCATGGAAAAGACGGCGGCGTTTTACAACAATCTGCCGTACATACTTGACGAATTACAGATCATCAACGACAAGCGAGATCTCGATAATCTGATATATATGCTGACAGAAGGCTCAGGCAGGAGCAGAGGAAATAAGCTCGGCGGACTTGACGCTGTGCCAAAGTGGAAGAACGCAGTAATTACAACAGGCGAAAGACCGATCACAACGGCACGCTCCGGCGGCGGTTCGGTGAACCGTGTTATCGAGATTGAGTGCAAAGAGAAATTCTTTGACGACCCAAGACACGTTGCAAACACGGTAAAAGCAAACTATGGAGCGTTTGGCAAAATGTTTGTGCAGAAGCTGATAAAAGACGGCTTCGAACACGCTGAGGAGCTGTTTGACAGCTATCAAAAGAAACTGATAGCCGATTACGACATTATGCAGAAACAGGCACAGAGCGCCGCTCTGATACTCACAGCGGACACGCTGATGTGCGAGATGCTGAACATACAGGAAACGGCACTGAAAACGGAAGAAGTAGCTGAATTTTTGAAGACTAAGGCTTCCGTAAGCGTCAATCCGAGAGCATATGAGTATATGTGTAGCTATGTTGCGTTGAACTCTACACGCTTTGTATATAATCCTGACAAGCCTATCGACCAGTGGGGAGTTCTTCCCGGTGACAAGCAATCGGTGTATATTGCAGTGCCGGTGTTTCACAAGGTGTGCGAAGAGGAAGGGTACAACTCACAGGCATTACTGTCTTACCTGCGTGAAAACCGCCTCATAGAGCTTGATAAAGCGGGCAAAAACTCGGTAAACAAGAAGGTCAATGGATTAAGCACACGCTGTGTTCATATGACCTTGCCGGCGGAAAATGACGATAAATACGATGATATAAAGCTGTAAAGTTACACCGGGTACACCTAGAGTTACATCACTATGTAATCGCTAAATTGGCTCTGTGAGCGGTTTTACAGGCACGGTTACACAAGTTACACCTTTTTCGGATATACCGCTATATAGTAATTTAATAATTTTTAAATTCTGCGTGTATAAAAAAATCCTATAGGAAGTTTTAATTTTCGGTGTAACGGTGTAACCGTAGCACTCAAACGCAGTTGTAGAGCGAATTCGCACGGTTACACCTTAGGTGTAACATTGGTGTAACAGGTGTAACCAAGGGGGGTATAGAAATGAAAGATTATGATAAAGAGATGTTTTCGTGCAGATTAAGGATAGCACGAATGAAACGCAAGCTGAAGCAGTCCGAGCTTGCACAAGCTATCGGCGTATCAGCGGCAACTATTTGCAGTTATGAAAGAGTTTTAAATACTAAAATACCGTCACTTGATAACGCATATAAAATATCACGTTATCTTGATGTATCGCTTGACTGGCTGTGTGGTATCGACAATGATGCAACTGTATGATTATCAAACCGAGTTAATAAATAACCTCTCACGTTCATGGCGTGACGGATATAAACGACCGTGTATAGTTCTTCCGTGCGGCGGCGGTAAGTCGGTGATAGCGTCAGAGATAGCTAAACGTACAACGGACAACTGTAACCGTGTACTGTTTATGGTGCACAGGCAGGAACTATGTGAGCAGATATATAACACGTTCAGCAATTACAGCGTGAATATGAAGCTGTGCAGCGTGAATATGGTGCAGACGGTATCACGGCACTTACAGGACGCAGAAAAACCAACGCTTATAATTACCGATGAAAATCATCATTGTGTTGCGAGTACATATCGCAAGGTGTACGAAGCGTTCCCGAAAGCGTACTGTGTCGGACTTACGGCAACACCGGTACGACTTAACGGCGGTGGACTGGGAGAGATAAACGATAAGCTGATAGAGGGTCCTACAGCAAAGTGGCTGATAGATAATAAAAGGCTTGCACCGTATCGGTATTATGCTCCTGCTCTTGCGGATTGCTCACGATTGACATCACGGTGTGGTGATTACTCGGCAGAAGATGTTGAACTGCTGATGGATAAACCTAAGATATACGGTGATGTCATAAAGTTTTACAAGCAGTTATCAGACGGCGGTAAAGCGGTATGCTACTGTGCAACGATAAGGCACAGTACAGCAATGGCACAGCAATTCTGTGATGCCGGTATACCTGCACGGCATATTGACGGCAGTACGCCTAAAGCAGAGCGTGCGCAAGTGATATCAGACTTCAGGACAGGCAAGATTAAGATACTCTGTAACGTTGATCTTATATCTGAGGGCTTTGATGTTCCGGATTGCTCGGTGTCTATACTTCTCAGACCTACGAAGTCGTTAACTCTGTACATACAGCAGTCTATGCGCTGTATGCGATACCAGCCTGGTAAGACAGCTATTATCATAGACCATGTCGGAAACGTACACAGACACGGACTACCGGACGCAGAACGCAAGTGGACGCTTGAACCAAAAGCGCCGGCAAAGAAGCAAGCACAAGCAGAGATCAAGATAAAGCAGTGTCCTGAATGTTATTATACTCATGAGCCTGCCGATGTCTGCCCGAACTGCGGACACGTTTACGAGAAGACGGAGCGTGAAATCAAAGAACAGCAGGAAGCAAAGCTGATCATGATTACGAGTGAGTATCAGGACGTTACTCAATGCAGAAGCATACAAGAGTTATACGCATACGCAAAAATCAAAGGCTATAAGCCCGGATATGCGTATGTAAAAGCTAAAGAATGGGGGTGGCTAAGATAAAAGAAATCGATATACAGAACAGCATACGCCTTGCGTTAAGCGAAAAGTGCATTATCTTTCGTGCTAATGTCGGAGTATTCAGTACGCAGGACGGAAGAACGATATCTACGGGACTTCCTAAAGGATTTTCGGATCTGTTCGGCTACCGAAAATCCGATTGCAAAGCGGTATTTATCGAAGTAAAAACGGCGACAGGAAAAGTAAGACCTCAGCAGGAGCAGTTTTTGAAAACAATGAGAAGCTACGGAGCTATCGCAGGGGTAGCAAGATCGGCGGCGGAGGCGCTAAAACTGATAGATGACAGCAAATGAGGTAATAGAGCTTGCAAGGCACAATACGCCGCTTCCGGACAATGCAACGCTTACAGAAGGCTTGTTATATAAGACAATGCGCCTAACTTATGCTGCATACCGTGAGGGCGAAATATCAAAGGAACAAGGCACGCAAGAACGTAAGAATGCCGTAAAACAGTTTGATAAGTATCAGCTGTACGAAAAAGCGTACAGAAACAACGCTAAGCGTGGCAAAGCAATAGGCGAGTTGTTATGCGAGGTAAACAAGCACGGTTGTGAACTGTGCAAGAAAATGGCTAAAATATATGACGGAAGAGAGGCGCTTAAGGATGAATGGAGAGAAGATTAATCATCCCGAACACTACAAAGGCAACAAGTACGAAGCGATAGACATCATCGATGACTATCAGCTTGGCTTTAATCTTGGCAATGCCGTCAAGTACATACTCCGAGCAGGCAAGAAAGGCGATACTGCCGAAGACTTGAAGAAAGCTAAGTGGTACATCGAACACGAGATATGCAAGCTGATGAACGAGCAGGAGGAGAGAAAAGAGAAACGCTCTAAGCGTTGCCCTGAGTGCAAATGGTACGGAACAAAGGATTGCACGATGGCTTATTGGGTGCATCATGGCACGGACATACGCAATTGTACTTGCTGTATGTGGGAGGCGAAAAAATGAAATCACATATTGCAGGAAGCAGTCTTACAAGCAAGGCAAGCCTTGAAGACGCAATAAAGCACGGCGAAATGCAGGAGTTATTTGCATTATATCGTATCTGCATTGCCATTGCCGCTAATGAGGCGTTCGGCTTTGGCAACGATCGCCTGAAGAAGCTGTTTGACGCAACGGATGAGGCTATGCAGGTATTTGATGATTACGCAGGCTGTATAGGTGTAAGCAAAGCAAGAGGGTATCTTGATATAGATACAGGCATTACAAAGCTGTTACAGATAGCAGAGAGCAGAAATATAGACCTTGCTTATATCGCAGGTATACGGATTATGGAGGTATAGAAGATGGAAAAGTTTGATAAGCTGAACATCACAGAGAACATTCAGAAACTTATAACACTTGCAGCAGATCACCCGGAGCTACCCATTATTGCAATGGTAGACGGAGAAGTAGTCGGTGACGACAGTTACAGCCGTTGGGTAGGCTATTTCGGAAGCGTAGAACTCGGAGAATTTGTACTGTACAACGACCGATTTATTGATGACAGTGAGGAATTCAAAGAGCAGTTTTACGATTACAACGACGATGAACTGTGCAAGAAATTCGGCTATGAGCCGTGTATCAACGAGTATTCGCTCAAAAACGGACATTACACACAGGAGCAGTATAACGAAAACGAGGAGAACGGAAAGAAACTTGAAGCATATCTCGATGAAGTGGCGAAGCGAGCTTTCAAAGCGGCGATTATCGTCAATATCGATCTCCCAAATGATGTTGAGAAATTTGAGGAGGCTGTCAAATGAGAGAAATATTATTTCGTGGGAAGCAAGCAGATAACAGCGAGTGGATTGTAGGTAGTCTTTTGCAAGACGATGACGGCAAGACTTATATTGTCGGATATGAGCATCGTGGTGGAATAGACGGAATGATAGATGCCGAATTAACTTCGTGGGCTGTTATACCCGAAACCGTAGGTCAATATACAGGACTGTTCGACAAGAACGGTACAAAGATTTTTGAGGGGGATATTGTTGTATATTACACAAACACCAACAGAGCAACAAACAAAGAATTTCACGAAGTTGTTTTTGAAACGAGAGGCGAAAGCGGATATTTTGGCATTAAAATATCAAATATCGAAACTTGGCAATTTTGCCTTGAGGTGCCTGCAAAACTTATGGAGATCATCGGCAACATTTACGATAATCCAGAACTGATAGGAGGTGAAACGAATGAACGAAGAAGAAATCTTGAACAAATGTAAGGAAAGGTTTGCTGCGCATAAAGCAACGTTGATACAGGACACTGACCGCTATATGATTATTGATTGGCGCAAAGCCGATGGAAGTATCGACTATTACGTTAATTACATTCTCGACAAAAAAAGAGGAAGTCTGATAATAAGCGGCGACTTGGGAGACTGCATTGCAACGTGGTACAATGCGGTTAGTCCCAGACAAATGAGAAGCTATCTCAAAGATGTCCATTACTTCACAAGCAAATTTCAGTGCTCGACCGATAAATATATCTACGATCCGGACAGTGCTTTTGAAGACATCAAATACCAACTGAAAGACTACATGAAATTAGAACCCGAAGAACTACTGAATGCCTGCAGAAAGCATTTATGGTATTCAGTTGAAACAGAAGAGGAACTTTGGGATGCTGTAAAATCGGATATAGATGAGAATTGGTTTTCGGATACCAAACCACATTATTCGACAGATATGACAAACTTTTTACAAGAACTGTACTATGAGTATTATGAGTGGCTGTATGACTGCGGAAGTAGTATAGATATGCGTGTATACTTGTGGGCGGTTGGTTACGAAATGGCTTATACACAGCTGGAATGCGAAAAAACGGACAAGGAGACAGAATGAAAACGGTAACACTAATACTCGCTGATGAATGTGATGAGGTTGTGTCTTTAACAACCTTCGGAACTTGCAAAGAAGATGGCAAACCGAAGATAACGACAGCTGCATTTTCTGTTAAAAACGGAGATGTAGTACGCTTCCCTGAAGATATATCGATAATGACAGCCGAAGAATTGGGCAAGCATGGATAAGGAGGAGTAAATGACTGCTAAAGAATACCTGTCACGCTATCACCTTATCAACATATGCATAAATCAAAAGATAGACCAGCAACGACAGCTTCGGGAGCTCGCTACCAACATATCGCCGTCATCGGGCGGAGGACACAGCAGCGGGGTATCTGACAAGGTGGGTATGGCTGTTGCAAAGATTGCAACACTGGAGCAGGAGATAAACTCAGAGATAGACGAGTTTATCCGTGTCAAGGCTGAGATAGAGCATACTATATCGGCAGTGACTGACGAGCGGTTAAGGCTGATACTGATAGCACGGTACATAAACTGTAAGACATTTGAGTATATTGCCTGTGAGATGCACTACTCGTATAAGCAGATATGCCGACTTCACGGTAAAGCACTTCTGAGAGTGCAAGATGTCCTTGAATGTCCTATTGCATCTGTGATATGATTACGATAGAAAAGAAGCGAAAGCGTAGTGACCGAGGAGCGGCTAATAAGCCGCCAGGTCACCTTTTCTGTCAATTATGCGTACAAGAGTATCCGTTGGACCTCCTTTTTCTTAGTCGAGCCGTCCGCTCTTCTGATTCTTTCGTGCGGACGGTGACGAATACTTCAAGCACTCTGCAAAGGGTGCTTTTCTTATATCTTAAATTTATGTTAAAAGCATGTTCAAGATGTGGCAGGATCCACAAGCCCGGAGAATGCACAGCCGGGATAAAGTATACACAGAAGATACGGGACAGCGAAGCCGACAGGTTTCGTAACCGCAAGATATGGCGCAGAAAAGCCGATGAAATACTTGAGCGTGACGGTCATTGCTGCAGGGTGTGTCTGTCGGCAGGCGTTATCAACAGCACGGATCTGTCTGTGCATCATATTGTACCGCTAAAGGTCGATTATGACCGCAGACTTGATAACGACAACCTTATAACGCTGTGTCGCTATCATCACGAGGCGGCGGAACGTGGGCGTATCAGCAGGCAGAAACTGGCAACTATGACTTGTACCGTCGATTTTTCACACCACAACATATAGTGGTACAATACTATATACCACAATATATAGTGTACCCCCCTACCCTTGCGGTTTTTGAGGGGTCCCGGTCCGACATCTGACCGCCACCTCTTTACACGATATATTCCCGATATGACTTTGAGAGGAGTGAGTATATGCCCAGAGGAGCAAAAACAATAGAAAACTGTGCGGGACACAGGACAAAGAAAGAAAAAGAAGTCCGTGATAAAGCCGAAGCGGCTATGCTCACAGGGCAGAAGTGTTTTGAGCGTGACTGTGTAAAGGCTGATCCGGTAGCGCACAAGGAGTACCTGCGGCTGACAAAACTGCTCAGCAAGATACAGAAGAACGATGCACTGTACGGAGCAAGTATCAACCGATATTGCGAGTTATACAGCGAAGTAAACACTGTCAAAGCAGACGCAGTAACACAGAGAGCGGTGCTGTCGAAGATTGAGATAGCCTTTAATAATTTATCGGATGAGGAAATAACAGGCGATGAACTGATGAAGTTTACAAAGCTGATGTCCGGAGCTCTTGCAAAGATAGCCGACCTTGACAAGATTATAATGCAGAAGCGAAAAATGATGAGCGACATTGAAAAGGAAAACGGCTGGACGGTACTTTCCGCTATCAGAGCAATACCGAAGCAGGCGGAAAATTCCGAAGATGACGCTTTGATGAAGATATTACAGGGAGGTGAGAGCAGTGAAACTGTTTGATAAGATATTCAGACGTGACACTGAAGGCACGGATATTGAAGTGGCTTTCGGGCTAAAGCAGATAAGCAATATAACGAGAGAACAGGCACTTGAGATCCCTGCGGTTTCAGCGGCTGTTAATTTTATAGCCGGCACAATAGCAAGCCTGCCGATAAGGCTGTACAACAGCAACGATGAAGTTCAGACAGCGGCGGAAATCACTGAGGATAACCGCCTGTATCTGCTGAACGAAGAATCCGGCGATACTCTGAACCCGACAGAAATCAAGCGTGCGGTTATCCGTGATATGCTCCTTGACGGAACGGGATATATGCACATAGAGCGGAGCGGAAACGAGGTATCGGCTCTCAGATATGTCCGTGACAGTGCTGTAAGTGTAGAGAAAAATTCGGACGCAATCTATAAGACGCTCCGTATGCTCGTTGACGGCAGAGTGTACAACCCTTGGGATTTTGTCATTCTCAGCCGTAACAGCGTCGACGGCGGAAAGGGAGTAAGCATACTTGCCGAGAATCCCACGCTCTTGACATCAAGCTATATGCTGTTACAGCTTGAAAAGGCGATGAGCCGCAGAGGCGGTAACAAGAAGGGCTTTCTGCGCACTGAACAAAGAGTAGACGATAAAGCATTACAAAAAATCCGTGAAGCGTGGAAAAAGCTGTACAGCAACAACGGTGACGGTATGATGATACTGCAGAACGGTCTTGACTTCAAGGAAAGCAGCTCCACCGCCGTTGAGATGCAGTTAAATCAGAACAAGGTGACAAATGCCGAGCAGATAGCAATGCTGTTTGGCTTATCTCCCGATGTGCTGTCGGGCAGAGCCGATGACAGAACGTATATCAACAGCATAAGGACAGCCGTATTACCTGTCGTTTCAGCGTTTGAAATGGCGCTTAACAGGGCACTGCTCCTTGAGAAAGAAAAGCATAGTAAGTATTTTGTCATAGATACTTCTGAACTGCTCAAGGCTGATATTCTGACACGCTATCAGGCGTATCAGATAGGTCTTGCAGCAAACTTCTTACAGCCGGACGAAATACGCTTCAAGGAAAACCTTGCGCCGCTCGGACTTGACTTTATCAAGCTTGGCCTTAACGATGTACTTTATGATCCGAAAACAAAGCAGATATACACGCCGAATACCGACAGTCACGCTAAAATTGATGATGCAGGCTTGCAAAGCGGCGATGAGGGTGATATAATAGCAGAAAAGAGATACAACGATAAGCACGATGAAAAAGGACTGTTTGCAAGGAAGGACGGCGGTGCAATCAAATCCGTTACGGTAAGCGAGGACGGCACGGTAACAACGGTTTACAAGCCGCAGGCTAAAACAAAATATGCACCGTCACCGCAGAGAAATCACAGCGGTATACAGGTAAAGCCAAAGACTTATGCAAAGCTGTGCGGAGAGTTTAATACGAAGTATCCGGGAAGTAGAAAAGGATTTCAAGGTACGGTTTTCAAAGGAAAATATCAGTACTTGGCAACTTCAGACGGAGAAGGCGGAGTGATTATAAACCGTAAAATTAAATTGTGATAGGAGAATTTGAGTATGACAAAACGACAATTTGAAAAGTATAATACGGCATATCAAAGTCTTTTAAAACAGCGGTATATAGAAAAAATACCTGAAAACAATGACACCGATGACAACTATGATCTGTTTAGTAAATTTCTGTTTGTCTTAGTTGCTCCCGAACAATATGAAGTAGAGCCTTTAATGCTGGAATATGTGAAGAATCACGAAGACGCAACTGTGGAAGAATTGCTGTCTTACTTTGACAGTATCGCTCCTCCGGGCTTGCCACCCTGCGCTTCTGAGTGGGAAGATGACGAGGACGAAGAATGAAGCTGAATTATGATTGCGTCCGCAGTGTACTGCTTGCCGTTGAAAAGGCTGAAATGATAGACGAAAATTTATCCTTGACACCGCTTAAAGTCTTTGAGCTATTTGACGGGTTGCCGGAATACAAAGACAACGAGATACTTTACACCGTTGAGAAGCTGAAAGAAGCCGGCTATATAAATGCCACAATTCAATTTGCGGCAGGTCACTATATTGACGGGTTTATCAGCAGTATCACATACAGCGGTCACGAATACTTAGACAATATCCGTGACCCTAAAGTGTGGAGAAAAGTAAAAAGCGTGCTTGCTAAAGCAGGTGCAACCACACTGCCGCTTATTTCACAGGCGGCGCAAATGCTTATCGGCAGTCAGCTGACTGTAAACTGAATATGACGACCGCTCTTTAAGGGCGGTTTTCTTATACCTGTGTGCAATTGATTGCACAAAACTTAATAATTTTACCGCTCCACGAGGGCGGTATTTTTATACCCACAACACAGAAAGGAGTGAGAAAAATGAAAATTGAAATCCGTTCCGCTGATTTTATGCACATCAGCGGATATGTAAACGCTGTCGAGCGTGACAGCAAGCAGCTTCCTGCATCAATGGCACCGGGTATGACAACGCCGTTTGTTGAGCGTATCGTAAGCGGTACATTTGCGAAAAGCCTTAAAGATCATCCAAAGGTCGAACTGAGGTTCAATCACAGTAAGGTGCTTGACACTACAGACGGAACGCTTAAACTGCGTGAGGACAGCATAGGACTTCACGCAGAAGCCGACATCACCGACAGAGAGGTAATCGCAGAGGCGAGAGCAGGACATCTGACAGGGTGGAGCTTCGGCTTTTCGGGAGCACAGGCGCACATTGAGCCGTGTGACGAGGGAGTTCAGCGCAGAATGATTACGGGATTGACACTGCACGAGGTGTCAATTCTCAACCGCAATCCCGCATATATTGCCACATCAATAGAAACGAGAGGCGAGGAAACGACCGTGACGGAACAGCGCAGTGCCGAAAACGATACGGTCGAGGTAACAGGTGAAATCCGGGAGTTTATCCCCGATTACAGCAAGGAAATAGAAATCTTACAGCTTATGTCGGATTACTCCGACGGAAAGGAAACAGTATGAATTTAAAAGCACTCATCGAAAAGAGAAATGCTCTTATCGCCGATATGAAGTCACTCTGCGATAAGGCTACAGCAGAAACAAGAGCGATGACAACAGAGGAGCAGACAGACTATGACGCTAAGAAGGCGGAAGTCGAGGCACTGAACAAGACAATCCGCTCAATCGAGGAGCAGAACGCTCTTAATCTGAACTCTGCAAAGTCAGACGGCACAGCAACCGACAAGGAGCAGGCGGAAACAAGAGCCTTCGAAAACTATCTGAGAACAGGCCAGATAGTCGAAACAAGAGAAGATGTCAATCTGACAAAGGGCGATAACGGCGCAGTTATCCCTACAACTATCGCAAACAAGATAATCCGTAAGGTTATCGACATCTGCCCTATCTATCAGATGGCAACGAGATACACGCTTGCAGGTACTCTCTCGATTCCCTACTACGACGAAGGAACGCAGGCTATCTCAATGGCGTATGCCACAGAGTTTACGGACCTTGCAAGCACATCGGGTAAGTTCTTAAGCATCGAGCTTAAGGGCTATCTTGCAGGCGCACTCTCAAAGGTTTCAAGAAGCCTTATCAACAACTCGCAGTTTGACATCGTTTCATATGTTATAAACGAAGTATCTATTGCGGCGGCAAAGTGGATTGAAAACCAGCTTATCAACGGCACAGCAAGCAAGATAGACGGTCTTGCCGCAGGTGTTACACAGGTGGTAACGACCGCATCGGCGACAGCTATCACGGCAGATGAGCTTATCGACCTGCAGGAAACAATCCCCGACGTATATCAGGATAACGCCTGCTGGATCATGAATAAGGCGACAAGAACCGCTATAAGAAAGCTCAAGGACAACGAGGGCAGATATATTCTCAATCCCGATGCAACGGCAAAGTGGGGCTATACACTGTTCGGTAAGCCCGTATACACAACCGACAGCGTATCGGCTATCGCTTCCGAAAAGACAGCTATCTACTACGGCGATATGAGTGGCCTTGCCGTTAAGACTTCCGAAGACGTGTCTATCCAGATACTCAACGAAAAGTACGCAACACAGCACGCTGTCGGCGTTATTGCATGGGTGGAGATTGATGCAAAGGTCGAGAACGCTCAGAAGATAGCCGCCCTTAAGATGAAGAAGGCAGGAGGCTAATAACCTATGACAGTAAAGGCAACGACCAACTTTTCGGGCACCGTCAGTATGGCAAAGGGCGAGGAGCGTGAGCTCCCTGCCGGTCCTGTGCTGAACGACCTGCTCTCCTGCGGGTACATAGTGCCTGTAGACAAGGAGGAGAAAAGTGAAGCTAAGCGAGGTAACAAGCGCAAAAATTAAGGCATTCTGCGGTGTCAGCGATGACGAGGACGGAATGCTTGAAATCTGTGCCGGAGCGGCAAAATCCTATATCAAGGGATACACGGGGCTTGACGATGCTCAGATAGACGAATACGAAGACATCACGGTGGCTTACTTAGTGCTTATAAACGATATGTATTCCTCCCGTGACTTCTCATCCGACAGAGCGTCACAGAACCCCGTGACCGCTCAGATACTTGCCCTGCACAGCGTAAATCTGCTGAACGGAGTGAATGAGAATGACATTTAACAGAAAAATCACACTCATATCCTCCGAGCAGAAAAACGGCTCGCAGGGCAAAGCGGACAGGGCGGTAAAGACCGTATACGCAAAGGTTTCTGAGCCTGGCGTAACGGCAAAATATGCCGCCGAAACAGCAGGGTACAAGTCGGAGCTTACGGTGTATATGTGGCGGCGTGAATACAGCGGTCAGTCGGTCGTTCAGATAAACGGAAAGCGGTATCACGTTGAAAACACCGGAGCGGCCGACAGCGACCTGCATATAAAGCTGATACTGGCGAGAGGAGGCTGACAATGATAACAGAAAAGATTGATTCGGCGCTCTCGGCAGTATTTGAGCATTTTTACAGCTATATGCCCGAATTTGAGGACGGTGAAGAACCGGAGAAGTATGCGGTGTACAATTTATCGTACAGAGATACGTTCTTCAGCTCCGGCAGGGCAAATATACGGCAGTATTCCTTGTCTGTGAGCGTATTTTCGCCACAGGCAGACATTGAGCTGTATGACAAAACGCAGACGGCAATAGAGAATGTAGGCGGTATATTTACCGGCACTACCGATCTGTCGCAGTTTGATGTTTATCCCAACAGAAAAATTTTAGTCATGGAGTTTACGCTCTATGAGGAAAGGACATAACTATGGCAAAAGTAACACAGGGTACAGATCGTAAGTCGGCTGTATGCACCAAGCGTTTTGCGTATGCACCGCTGACAACGGATAACGCCGATACACTGGCATACGGTGACATGACCGAGATCAAGGACATACTTATCACAACAAAGTACACGCCTAAAATGAACAGCGCATCGCAGTATGCGAGCGGCGTTGAGGTTGACAGCTATGTAGCTAAGGCAGGCGGTACGCTTGACGTAACAATTGTGAACACAAACTCCGCTGACGAGGTGGCACTTTTCGGTGCAAAGGTAAATACGTCAACAGGCGTACTTGAAAGCGGTAAGGATGATGTTGTACCCGATGTAATGTGCATCTACAGCACTATGACATCAGACGGCAAGATAAACCTGTATAAGTTCCCCAAGTGCAAGTTCACTTCACAGGGCGAGAACGTACAGACAACCGATGAGAACGGCGTAACATTCAACAGCCTTGCACTGCAGGCAAACTACAAGGCGCTTATCAACACAGGCGTTGATATGTACTGTGTAAAGGGTCTTGATCCCGTTACAGACAAGGCGAGCATTGACGCATGGTTTGCGACCGCTTCGGGCGTTATTGTAGCTGAAGTGTAAAAAAGTACAGATATGACGGGGCAGGAAACTGCCCCGAAAATTATCTACAGGTGAAAAATGGAACTGATATTAAGATACATAGAACTGCTTGAATTATGCCACAGCGACAGTTACGATACGTTCCTTGCGGATATAGAGGAAAGATGCCTTGAAGAGATAGGAATACTGCTAAGGCATAATGAATACCACGACCCTGTAACAGGTCGTTTTACATTCGGAAAGCAGTATATTGATGTTACAGAGGAATATAAAAACAGAGCCACTCCGGGAGAGGGCTCATTAACGTATGATGATAGTTACAATTCTAAGGCACATAAAGAAGAAATCGCTTTTGCACAGTGGTTACATAATAAAATGGGCGGAGATATACATTTGCTGAACGAATCGAAAGAAGACGGCGTTAAAATGCCTGATTATATCTGGAACAATAAACTGTGGGATTTAAAAACAATCTCAAATGAAAAAGCTGCTAACAGTGCATTAAGGAAAGGTGTTAACCAAATATTCGACAACCCCGGAGGAGTAATGCTTGACTGCAGAAAGTTTAGTGTTGAAGGAAAAACGTTGCTCAACGTTATTGAAAAGCGAATGAAATGGCACAGAGATATAGATGTAGATATAATGATTGTGAAATCTGACAGTGACGTACAAATCATTAGATATAAACAAAAGAGGTAACCCCCCGCCCAAATAGCAGAGGACCACCTCTTTTTATAGACATTACATCTACTACCAATAGTATAGCACTATACAGCAAAAATGTCAATAGTCATTTATAGAAATTATAGGAGAAAATGCAATGTTCACAGAACTTTTAAACAAGAAAATTTACATCACAGATACTTTATATCTGCGATATGACATAAAAGCGTTTATAGAAGCGGAAGAAGAGGGCATCAGCCCGTTTGAACTGACATTTCCTCTGCCGCTTGACTACATCAGAGCGGGGCTCAGGTGTTGCTTTGATGAACTGGGAGCCGACCCTGTAAAACGTTCCGAGATAGTGGCATATATGATAAAGGAATTGTCGCAGGAATACCTGCAGGACAGGGTGCTTGCCGCTACGACCGCCGCACTTCCTGCGCCGATAGTGGGAAGTAAGCCGACAGAAGAAAAGCCCGACTTCAAGAAGCTTCGCAGTCTGTTTATAGATATTATGGGACGGACGGAGGAAGAATTCACATATTCCACGCTGTACGAAATAACGGACAGATGGAACGACTACGCAACGTTTATGGGGTACAAAGCCCCGACAGAGAGGTTTGTACAGTATGACGCTTAAAGACAGCCGTGCGTACAAATATGCCGTGTGGGCATCGCAGGACAGCTCCGGTAAGGTCGGAAGATACGTCAGAAAACAGTGCGCCGAATGGCTTAAAGCTGTCGATGACGGTTATGTAGACACTCAGGAATGGAACAAGATAACCGCACTGCTCAAAGCCATACAGCACCCGGACTTAGGCCGTGATATGTACTCATCGCTTGAAGATTACAGTCTGCTTTTTATCTATGCGGTGCTTTGCACGAAAACAGACGGAAAGCTGTATTACAGCACGGGACTGCTCGAAATTGCTCGAAAGAACTACAAGACGTTCACAGCGGCGGTAATATTCATCATCGGTATGCTGACATTGCCCCGATTTTCCCGTCTGTTCTCTGTAGCTCCCGACTTAAAGCTGTCAAGCGAACTTAAGGTTGCTATCAAGAAAATCATAAAATCTTCGCCGCTGCTGGAAAAGCATTTCAAGATTATGCGGTCCGAGATACGCTGTCTGATGTGTGATACGGAGTATACTCCGCTTGCGTACAGTAAGGATAAGCTGGACGGTAAACTGGCACATCTGTTCCTTGCAGATGAAGTCGGGGCTATGGACGGCTATCCGGTTGAAGCAATGCGTTCCTCGCAGATTACGCTTAAGAGCAAGCTCGGAATACTTATTTCCACACAGTACCCGAATGATGATAACGGATTAAAGGACGAAATCGACATAGCAAAGAAACAGCTTGACGGGGTGTACAGCTCCGGTAAGAGATATTTTGCGTTACTGTATGAGCCTGATATTGAGCTTGTACCCGACTGGAAGACGAACGACAGCGTGCTGTACCAGTCGAACCCTGTAGCTGTCGATAATGCAGATCTGTTCTCGGAACTGAAAGACAACCGCCAGCTTGCTGTGCTGTATGAAAACAAGCGTGAGAACTTTCTCTGCAAGCACTGTAATATTCAATACAAGGGCGTAGGCAGTGAAGGCTATGTTGACCTTATATCCGTGCAAAACTGCTCTGAGGACGTGCCGGACGAGTTCTGGCGGGGGAAGATAGTCTATCTCGGGCTTGACCTCTCTCAGACAGAGGATAACACGGCGCTCGCTATGATATGCTATCACGAGGGCAAGATATATGTAAAAGTGGTAGCGTTTGTTCCTGCCGAAAAGGTTGAGGAAAAATCGGTAAAGGAGCACGTTAATTATAAGACGCATATCGCAAACGGTGATTGCTTTGCGTGCGGCGATTACATCATAGATTACGGCTTTGTCGAGAATTACATACTGACGCTGAAAGAAAAGTACGGCGTTATTATTGCTCAGCTTGGCTTCGACCGTTGGAATGCGCTCTCCACAGTGCAGAAGCTCGAAAGCGCCGATGATCCGATAGAATGTGTAGAGATACGACAGCATTCAAGCGTGCTTCACGCTCCGACAAAGTGGCTCAAAGAGCAGATACTCACAGGAAATGTCGTTTTTGCAAAGAATGAACTGCTTGAAATTAATTTCAGCAACGCCCGCTGTACAGAGGACACAAATCTGAACAAGTACGTTAATAAAAAGCGTTCTGCTGGCAAGGTCGATATGGTGGTGTCGCTGATAAATGCGGTGTATCTGCTTCAGCAGGAGATACTAAACGGCGATTGCGGCGTGTTTGTGCAGTATTGACAATGTTCTCCGCTTGCTGTATAATGTAGGCAGAAAAGGAGGAAATACTTATGTATTTGAAATTGTTAACTATGGGTGGACAGGCAGCGACAGCGTCCAGTGCATCGTTATCCCCGATTTTTTCGGCTGTGCTTATAGGAATAGCGTTAGGTGCCTTCATTTTTTATGGCATTTGTAAAATTGGAATACCTAAGAATGCAGACAGAAACGAGAAATACTATTTGCAGGGGATTTACAGATTTTTAGCGGTAATATGCTTGATTATTGTGATTTCTGCATGTGTAGGGCTGACAATGGCAATATCGATGTTTATTTAATGCAAAAAAGAGAGGTCACTTATGTATTTGAAATTGTTGACTACTGATTACGCAACCACTACCACGAATGGTATACTTATTTTGATTATGCTGCTTATATGTGCGGCTGGTGTCTATTGCTTTTATCGCTTAATAAAACGTAGCAAATTAAACAAACAGTATATTGAAGAAAGTGGTTACAAAGTCACAGATGAATTGGGCGATCTTAAAGTAGATAAAAATAATTCTGTCTGGTGGGTAAAGAACTATTTTGGTGAGCCTATAATTCATAACTTCGGCGAAGTGATTGATTATGAACTTGTCGTAAACGACAACACCGTCAAAGGAAAAGGCGCATTTTCAAGAGCTGTTGCCGGTGGATTGCTATTCGGCGGTGTTGGAGCAGTGGCAGGAGCTTCAACAGCAAAACGGGTAACTGTTGTTACGGCACTATATATCAATGTGTATCTGAAAGACGGCACGCTTGAAAGAATAAACTTCATTAACACCGCAACTAAAGCAGATTCTTTTACATATAACACGATGAAGGATTGTGCTGAAAAAGCCAGTGCTTTGTTTACGGCTATGATTGCGGACAATGAAAGCAAAATCGCCTCTCCTGCTCAGGCTATAAGTGCGGCAGATGAGATAGCAAAGTACAAAAAACTGCTTGATGACGGCGCAATAACCGAAGAAGAATATAATGCAAAGAAAAAGCAGTTGATGGAAATATAACGAGAGATTAAGCCCAAAACTGAATAAATCATCCACTCTGAAAGGGGTGGATTTTTTATACCCAAATTTCTGAAAGGAGCGATAAAATGTCCGATGATTTATTCACTCTTGACTTGTCCGGAATGGACCTTAAAGATCTCATTCAAGTAGTAAATGAAATGGATAGCAAGCTGAACAACAAGATCATCCCCGAAATCCTCGAAGAAGTCGGCGATGAATTGATAGACGAAGAACGGCGAATGCTGCAGGGCAGGTCGAATAAAGACGGATCTCCGACAAAGCTCGGCGGTCTGTTGTCAAAGCAGATAACGAAAACAGGCAAGCTGTACAAGGTAAAAGCCGGGTATGATACAGCCGCAATTAAAGCACATCCTGAAAGCGTAATTATCGAGTTTGGCAGACCGGGCAAGAAAAGCCGCAAGAAAGGCGGCAAGGATAAGCTTGGCAGAAAAATAGGCGCTGTGCAGTCATACTCGCACATCAGAGCGGCACTTATATCAAAGAAGAAAGCAATCACGGAGCTTGCGGAAAACCGCTTCCGTGACGAAATAGAAGAACTGTGGGAAAAGGAAGGTAAAAAATAATGGCACAGGAACTTACTGCGAATTTCGGTGCGAACAGTACGAAATTTTCTAAGGGCGTACAGGAAATAAAAGCCCAGCTCACCGAGCTTAACAAAGCCCTTGAACTCAATAAGCAAGCCGTTGCAGACACAAACAAAAAAGCTAAGGAGTACGAAAAAGAACTCAATCAGCTGAAAACAGCCGAGAAAGAAAACGGCACAGTTACAAAAGAACAGAAAGCCCGGATGGCAGAGCTTGAAAAGGAGATTGACAAGGCGCGCATCAGAGCTGCACAACTTAAAGCTGAACAGATCGACTTGAAAACCGAGCTGAAAGAAACCACAAGCGAGTTGAAAAAGCAGAAGGCAGGTGTTTCCGGTGTTTCCGATGAGATGAAAAAGATGAAAACGCTGATAACCGGCTTTATTGCGGCTTACGGCAGTAAAAAGCTTTTTGAACTACTGATAGGCTCGAATGACGAAATGGAGCAGTATACAACCTCGCTTGAAGTTATGCTCGGTTCTGCATCAAAAGCATCAGCAATGATAGAGAAAATGCGGGACTTTGCCGCAAAAACGCCGCTTACGCTTGAAGACGTAATCTCCGGCGGTTCGCTTCTGATGAGCTATGGCGTGGACGAAAGCAATCTTATCGATACTATGACAAAGCTCGGAGATCTCGCACGCGGTAATGCCGAAAAAATGGACAGAATAACGCTTGCCTACGGTCAGATGCTTGCAAAGGGCAAGGTTACAGGCGAAGAACTTATGCAGATGACGGAGGCAGGTGTACCGCTTCAGACAACGCTTGCCGAAAGCATAGGCGTGACAGGCGAAGAATTTTCCAAGATGGTTTCCGCAGGCAAGGTCGGCATAGACGATCTGAACAAGGCTATAACTGGGCTTACAACAGGCAACGGAAAGTTTGCGGGAATGATGGAAAAGCAGTCACAGACTATGCGTGGTATGCTCAGTACCTTGCTGGATAATCTGTCCGAATTTATGCGTAAAATGGGAGAGGGCGCTTTTGGAGAAGTAAAGTCGGCACTGCAGGAAGCGTCCGATCTTTTAGCAGAATGGGAGAAGGACGGAACGCTCGATAGATGGGCGCAGGGAGTAGGCGTTATGCTGAAAAACCTTATCGCTTTCCTGAAGCAGGCTATCTCTGTAGGGCTTGACTTCAAGGAAGCAATAATAGCGGGGGCTGTGGCTCTCGGTACTTTTAAGGTCGCTATAGGAATTGGCAATATTATAAGCACAACGGTCTTGAGAATAAAAGAGTTTGGCATTGCGACAGAACTTGCGACAATCAAACAAAAAGCTTTTAATGCAACTGGTGCGGCTAATCCGTATGTGCTTATGGCTTCGTTGTTAGCTACATTAGTGGTTGACACAATTGCGTTTACTTCCGCATCGGATGATGCAAAAAAGTCAATAGATGAATTGAAAGATTCGGCGAACGGAGCGAAAGACAAGGCAGATGAACTATCAGATGTGCTTGAACGCTATAAGACCATTAGTAATAGCACAGGCACAGCGGCAGAGAAAACAGAGGAACTCCAGTCATTACAAAAACAGCTGAATGATACGTACAGCACTACAGCTGAAAAGCTTGATCTCGTAAACGGAAAATATGAGGATAATATCGAAAAACTGCAAGAAGCAACAAGGCAGGAAAAAGAGTTAGCATTAGCAAAAGCACAATCGTATTACGATGAATTAGCGTCCTCTGATGCAAAGCGAAACTATGATGATGTTCACAGTGCAGATTCTGACGAGGATATGAGTGCTGTGAGCAAAATAACAATTGCCACACACAAAGATCACGAAGGTACAGGCAGAGGAGCATATAAAACTTATCCGCTTTTTGGCGATGCTAATTTGTATGATCAAGTAACTGGAACTGCTCGTCAGCGAGCCGATTATTATAAAGATGTTGTAACAAGGCTTAAAGAAGCAAATCTCGAAGCAACGGAAGCCTATAAAAATTACAACGATTTATGGATTAAGTATGAAGATGAAGCACAGAAAATAGAAAAAGCCAAAGTTTCTGTTGACGAATTAACTGATTCAATTGAAAAATCATCAAAGAAAACCGAAGAAAACACCGAGACCAAAAACAATAACATAAAAACCACCGAAGAACTTGCCGACAGCACATCGACACTCGTCAAGAATCTTAACGAGCTGGCTTCCGCCTACGCAGAGCAGGGAAAGAACGGCAATATATCCTATGACACTATGCTGAAGCTTATAGACGCAGGGTATACGCAGTGCATAAGCCTGGACAACGAAACGGGCAAGATAAAGCTGAATACAGAAGCGTACAAGGAGCTTGCAAAGGCAAAGCTTGCTTCACAGATAGCGGAGTACGACGCTAAAATTGCCGAATCAGATGATTATCAGAAAAAGTACGATGAAGCCTTTAAGGCAAATGATGCCGCAGGTATGGCAAAATACTCAAAGCTGCTTATCTCTGCTGAAATAGAGGGCGATACCGATAAGCTCAAGCGTGATGCACTGCAGGCGATGTATGACAACTTCGATACCTATATGGAAGCAGGGAGCTTCAGCGGTTCGGGCAGTTCTTCATCGTCAAGCAGTTCCGATAACGAGTTTAAGAAAGCTTCGGAAGCATACAAGACCGAAGCAGACAAGAAAATAGCTCTCATAAAGCGTGAACTTGAAGCAAAGAAAGAGCTACGTGACGAAACGATCAAGGCTATTGATGATGAAATTGAAGCCCGCAAGCGTATGAACGAGGACAACGACCTTGAAAAGCAGATAAACGAGGTCAAGGCTCAGCTGAAATACGGTCAGCTTGACGAATTTTCGCGCGAGCAGATGGAGAAAAAACTACAGGGGCTGTATGATGATAAAGCGGAAAAGGAATGGCAGAGAAATGCACAGGAGCGCAAAAATGCCGCAAACGCAAAGTATGAAAGCGAGCAGAAAAGTTATAACAATCAGATCAGCGCAATCAACGAAAGTCTGAAAACCGTACAGCAGATAATGTCTGCTATGGCGGACGGTTCAAAATCCGTTGAAAGTATCGTGAACAACAATAATACACGGAACAATACAGCAAACGTTAATCTTATCGGTACGGCTCTGACAATGGCTCAGATAACAAAGGCGGTCAAGGACGCACTGATGGACGATATTGTAATCAGATAGGAGTAAAGTATGGAGAAAATCACATTTTCAACCGTTCTCGGCATGGCAGTAACGATAGACAATGTCAACACATCATCCGATGCAGACGGGTACATACCGCTTCACCTGCTTAGCTTTGAGGGAAATGCGCTCGGATATAAGCACGACAGCTCCGAGCGTGTAGGCTTTGACGGTGCGGGATTTTACGGCGCAAAAGCAAATATCCGTACTATCACCGCAGAAATCGCTCTGCTTCCTCGCAGCGGAAAGCCGGCTACGATGTACGAGCTTCGCAGAAAACTCCTGCGGTACTTTCCCGGCGGCGTTGAAGGTACGCTGAAATACACGAACAGCGCCGGCAAGACATATCAGATTGAGGGCGTTGTCAGTGAGCTTCCTGCGGTAGAACGGCAGGTAGGAGTGCTGTGTACCGCAAAAATAACAATCCTGTCATATGTTCCGTTCTGGCGTGTAAAAGCGGCAGATGTGGAGGTGTTAGCAGGCGCAGGAAAAACGCAGTCGGTAAATTTCACAGCGCAGACGGAGGATAAAGTGCCGGCTATGCTCAGCATAACGGCAACAGCTGCCATGACGGGTACCGATACGCATTCGGCAATAATTACGCTTTCGGGGCGTGAAATGCCTGTGTCGTACAACAGCATGAGCGTCTACGGCAAAGAGCCACAGGGGACATACAAAAGCGCCACAGGAGAGCTTCAGCTGACAAAATACTTGAGCACAAGTGATGTGATAAACATCGACTGGGGACTTCTCGGCAAGGTATATATACCGTATTCACAGCGTTCTGGCATCGACCTGATAAAGTCAACATCGCAGTATATCTATCCCGGCAATAACACTTTATCGGTAAAGAACATTGCGACAGCGGGTACGATAAAAGTAAAGCTGGTGCGTTTTGATTATGTAAGGAGTATCTGATGATAGTTAGAGTATACGATTTTTTGTCGGCAGAGAAGCCGAAATTCTCGCAGAATCTTGTCGGCATCGTATCCGATGTTGAAAGCTTCAAATATACACGCAGAGCATATGACATCGGCAGTTTCGAGATGACAATACCTACACACGCCGATGAAGCCGGATGTATACAGCCGGACCGTATGCTGATAGTCGGAGAAAAGCTTGGCCAGACATATATAGCGAGCGATCCGACAAAGCGTATAGTAAGAGGAATGTTTCTTTATGTTACGGACATTGAGAAGAAGGACGATAAGATAACTGTCACCGGATATGATCTGAAGTATCTGTTTGCCCTTCGGGTCACGCTTTTTCCGAAGGAAGAACAGGACAAGGGAACATACGGCTATTACGTCACAAGTGGCACGACATTTTCGTGTATCTCGGACATCATCAACTACAATATCGTAAACGCTACAGACAGTGACAGACAGATATACGGTATGTTTGGTATAACGATGCCTGTAAATCAGATCAATGCTGACCCGCCGCTTACAGGCATACAGAATGACCGCTACATGACACGTCTTGAGCCTGTCAGCACAGCAATTTTTAATCTGCTAAAAAACTGCAAGACGCATTTTTACGATATGCGGCTGATCATAGATGACAATGCGGAGGACGGTGACAGCTACAATCCGCACATGGAATCGAGCGAGGACAAGCCGACTATCATCATAGACGAGAGCAGGTATAACATAAAAAGTTATACACGCAAGGACGGAACATCGGCATACAAAAATGCTATATATGCCGTAGTCGGTAGCGGTGATGATGTCACGGTAAAATGCGTGAAGCGTCCCGATGATACCGCAAGCGGAGTAAAGCGTAAAGAGGTTGTGCTTGACGTTGATACCGACAGTGTAGCCGAGATAGACAGATACGCACTTAAAGCGGCAGAAGAATATGTAATATCCGATGATTTTGAGATAGAACCGCTGTTTATGGATGACGAAGCCGAACCTGAGCTTGCACAGAAGGTATCCATTCGCATTGACGGGGTAGAGTACGAAACGGTCATAACCGAGATCACAGACGAGTACGCAAACGGCAAGCATACGCAAAGCTATGTTTGCGGCGACAAAAAGCTGAAGGTACTAAACGTGCTGAACAAGGCAACGGCAGGAAATACGCAGAAGATTGTTAATAATAAGATTGCTGCGGGAAATGCCGGCGGTGTCGGAAAATTCACCAATACCGACAGAAACTGCGAGATATTCAACGACTACAAAAACAATGTTGCATCAGCGTACTATTCTCATGCCGAAGGGTATAAGACTACAGCTAACGCTCCGTACAGCCATGCGGAAGGGAGCAACACTGTAGCGTCAAATCCGTCCTGTCATGCCGAAGGGACAGGCTGTGTGGCGAGCGGTCAGAGCTCGCACGCAGAGGGCGAGAATTGCCGTGCAACAGGCAGTTATTCTCATGCAGAGGGTCATAATACGGTTGCGAGTGGTACCAGCTCGCACGCTTCCGGCTGGGGGACGGTGGCAGGAGATGAAACGTTCGCAATAGGGCGGTGGAATAAAACTGCCGGTGGGCTATTTGTAGTCGGTAACGGATGGAATTCATCTTCCGATGAAAATAAAGCGTACAGATCGGACGCTATGGTGCTTGATATAAGCGGCAACCTGCATATTGCAGGAAAGCTTACGGCTGACGGGGGTGTCGGCTATGTACTTCCTTCTGCAACCGCTGACACGCTCGGCGGTGTTAAGATAGGCGATAACATTAACGTATCGGACAGTGGTACAATATCGGTTAATCTGTCGGCGTATCTGAAATCAGACGAAATATCGGACTGGGCAAAAGCTGAAAGCAAGCCTGTGTATACGGCTGAGGAAGTCGGTGCGGCTACAGTATCCGAGCTTGACAGTAAGGATTATCTTAAAGCTTCAGATTTGACAGGTCAGACGGTAGACTTGAACACGCTGATGTTAAATACAGCCGATGACAAAGGCAAGAGCAAGCGGTATTTCTGTACATCGGCGTCAGCTCAATACATTACAAACCGCCCTGTAAGTGCAAATGAGCCGTTTGAGCTTACGGTCGATAATGTCAGATTCATCTCAGCGACAGGATTTAACACGGTGCAACGGTACTCATCGGTAACCCGCAAACGCTCTTATACACGCTGGTGCGATGACAAAACGTGGCGAGCTTGGATGTGCGACACTGACTTGGTGATATATGGCACCGTGTCTTCGGCACTGCCAAAGAGCTTTGAGTATGCGACATATGGCGAGGGCTACAATCAAGTCGAAATCGAGCCGTACTATGACAGCAACGCAAGCCCTATCAGAAATCGAATAGTGCTGACGCTGACAATTGCAACGGCATACGACAGGGATGTACTGAGCGTAGACGGCTCCGTTGAGCATCTCAACATAGAAAACGGCAATATAACGATGTCGGTGACAGGAGCAAAGACCCTGTCATTCATGATAAAGTATACAAACAAGAGAGCGTAGGTGAGAAAATGCAGATATTTCCGGACGGAACGTTTGTCCTCGGTGGCATCGAAACTGAGGACGCAGTTATGCATGGAGCGAGGGTGATTCCCGACGATAGTGAGGAAGCTCTCGTAATACTCGCAAAGCAGGGAAAAGAAGAAGCAAACAGCGCCGAATAGGCAGAAAGGAAAAGTTATGGAAAAGTTAAGTAGTGTTTTCGGGGCGATAGTGGCAACTATCGGCGGTGTGATTGGCTGGATATGGGGCGATTTTACGCCCTTGCTTGCCGCTCTGATCGTGTGCATGGTGCTTGATTACATATCCGGTGTTGCGTGTGCGATTGTCAGAAAAGACGTGTCAAGCGAGGTTGGCTTTAAAGGCATAGTCAAGAAGATACTGATTTTAATGCTTGTAGGTGTTGCACACGTCCTGGATGCGTATGTGCTGAACAGTACACCGGTATTACAGTCAGCAGTGACAATGTTTTTTATTGCTAACGAGGGTATATCGCTTGTGGAAAATGCGGCGGGGCTCGGTATACCGATACCAAAGAAAATGCTTGAAGTATTAAAACAGCTGAAGCTCAAGGGTGACAGCACCGAGAAAAACGAAAGCGAGGAAGAATAATATGTTAAAAGTTAAGGGCATTGACATCAGCAGGGCGCAGGAGCAGTTCGATTTTACGGCGGCTGTGTCGGCAGGCGTGAAGTTTGTAATTATCCGTGCCGGCATACGCACGGATGAGGACACATATTTCAGACGCAATATCGAGCAGTGCAGAAAACTCGGAATAGACTTCGGCTGTTACTGGTATGTTACGGCGACTGACAGCGAGGAGCTTGACAGTCAGATAAATGCGTGCGTCAAGGTGATAGGCGATGAAAAGCCGTCATATCCCGTGTTCTGCGACATGGAGGAACAGCGTCAGATAGACAACCTCACAAGCAAGGAAAGAACCGATATGGCGCTTGAGTTCTGCGACAGGCTGAATAAGGCAGGACTTCCCTCGGGAGTGTATGCAAATCCTGCGTGGCTTGAAAGCTACTATCAGAAGGAACGTATTGTAGGAAAGCGTGATATATGGCTTGCACACTGGACCGAAAGCCCGTATAACCCGAGCAGATATGACTACGGGCAGAAAATGTGGCAGTGGGGCATTGACAGTATCGCAGGCAAGGACGTTGACGGGGATATATGCTTTGTAGATTATCCTGCGATAACGGCTAAGTGGTACAGGAACAACTGTGGTGATATGCCGGAAAAGCCCGATAAACTTGAGAATCTGTTCAAAAAAGGCGACAGCGTGAGGGTGAAGCGTGGCGCAAGGTTCACGAACGGGGTAGAGCCGTATTCTTATGTGTATGATACAATCTATACCGTTCAGCAGGTGTCGGCAAGCGGTAAGGAAACGCTTATAGGCATCGGCTCGGTGCCTACCGGATGGTTTTATACAGAGAATCTGTACAAGGCGGAAAGTGACGAGATAACGCAGAAATTTGCTGTAGGCGGTAAGGTCAAGGTCAATCCCGGTGCAAAGTTCTCGGACGAAACAGAGCCGTACCCGTTTGTTTACACGACCGTCTTTGACGTTATCACGATGTCAAAGGACGGTAAGGAAGCACTGATAGGTATCGGTACTGATGTTACCGGATGGATGTACGTTAAGGATTTAAAGGCTGAATAAATAGTTATCCCCCGGCGGAGCAAAAAGGCTCTGTCGGGGGATTTTTTGTTTAATATATAGTTAGCTTCCTAACTTGACACCCCTTTTGACACCCCTACTATAATAAATTTCAGCGCATTTCAGTAAAATTCAAGATTTGATAATAATTACTGAAAATGCAAGAAAACCGCTTAAACAATACGCTTAAGCGGTTATTTCTATGGAGCTTGTGACGGGACTCGAACCTGCGACCTGCTCATTACGAATGAGCTGCACTACCAACTGTGCTACACAAGCATATTTATTCCGATATTCTGATATATTTACACACATTTTCCGTTTTCCGAAAGCGTCCGCTTCACAAGTCAAAACATTGTATAATGCACAATTAACACTTGAAAAGAGCGAGGCGATGTGGTAAAATATATATGGTCATATTTCGGAATACAGTTCCAAAATGACTATATTATTATATCGTATTTTTGATTTGTTGTCAATAGCTTTTTTGACGGAAACGAGGAAAATTTGATAAAAAAAACATCTGTGGCAAGGTGTATCGGTGTAGTTATCGGCGTACTGCTAATTGTTTTTGCGGTATTTCTCGTAGTTACATCAATGCTGTTTTCATTCGGCGGCTCTGCTGCGCCGGATATTTTCGGATATAATGTTTACATAGTGCGTGACAACGATTTCTATCAGCTTAAGGCAGGCACAGCCGCTATAGCGCAGAAGGTGTGGCCCGACGAGGTAAACAACGGAGAACTTATAATATATAATCGGTATGAAAACGGCGGAGCACAGCTTGCGAAGGTAAATTCCTCCACGCTTAAGGAAGGCGTTATGAGCTTTGATGTTGAAACTCAAGGCGGAGAAAATATCACAATATCACAAAGCCAGCTTGTTGCAAGAGTTAACTATTGCAGTGATTTCTGGGGTGCCGTTATCGGATTTGCAATGTCGCCGTTTGGCGTTATGGCTATCGCTATACTGCCGTGTATCGCAATAGTAGCATTTGAGATAGTGAAGTTCATTATGTCAAAGCGTCCGGTACCGCAGGTGGAAACGGTCAAGTTGCAGGAAGAAGCTCCGGTGTATGTTCCCCCCGAAAGCGAGGAACATAAGCTGTCAAAAGCAAGCAAGGCCGATGCAAAAAAGGTCGCTATGCCGTCTTTATCCGATAACGTAAAAGTGCCGTATAATCGTGTTCCTGACAGCTCTCACGGTAAAACGGATGATTTCACGGAGCATTTGCGCAGTAAAAAGAATATATCAGCAAGTGCCGATAACATAAAAGACCGAGCGGATTTTTCCGCCGGAGCAAGAAAACGGATGGAATCGGACAGAGCAGAGCAGCAACAGGAAAAGAAAACTGAAGCCGGAAATGTTAAAAACGAAAAAGCCTTGCCCGAAATGACGGAAAAAACGGGTACGGCTGAAGTAACGCACGGCGGTTCTGAGCCTGATATATCGCTTGTGTTCAGAGATGACGAGGACAAGAGATATGATATAGACGATATTCTTGCCGATATAGAAAAACGGCATCATTGACGGGCAGATAAGCAGAAAGAAAAGTAAGAACGAAAGAGAGCGCTTACAATGAATAAAAAATCAGATACTGTGAATTCAGAGCTTCGTGACAAGCTGTTCATCGTACTGGCATTAACCGGCTGTATATCGAATATAGCCGGTTTTACCGCAAATGCGGCGATATTCGGATTTACCCTTCAGACTTTATTCTGTGCGGCTTGTGCGCTTGTAATTATAGTATCGTCACTGGTCGGTTTCTTTACCGGAAGAACCTATGTCGCTACGTTTATAATACTCCTTGTGCTTGGGTTTGTCGAGTTCCCGATGCTGTATATCTCATACGGCGCAAGTACGGCGGTGTATATGCTTGTTGCGGAAATAGGAATTATCACTTTTATGAAGCCGGTGCACAGAGTTATAATGGGAGCGGCGGTGTTCGTTGCAGATATAGCCGCATTTGTTGTCAGAAGCAAATTTCCTCAGCTGAATATGGCTAATGATAATAAGGAGCTTGACACGCTGTTTTCATTTATAATAGCGTTTATAGGCATAATGGTTGCGGTCGCAATAGTGATAGTGCAATTTGAACGTCAGGCAAAACAGCTCAGCGAAATGGGCGAGGAGCTTACGCTTGCTGTAAATACCGATCCGCTGACTGAGATAAGAAACCGCCGTTATCTTATAGAATATCTTGAAAATCAGCTTTCGCAGGACGATAAGAAGAAACACTGTGCGGTGCTTATCGACCTAGATCTGTTCAAGTCGGTAAACGATACATACGGACACGTTTTCGGTGATAATGTGCTTAAGCATTTTGCAAATGCGGTCAAAACGAATATCGGGGAAAATGACCTTATAGCACGATTCGGCGGAGAGGAATTCATGATCCTCTTTGATACGGACAATATCGAAACTGTTATGATGGTTATGAAGCGGATACGCAAAAGCTATTCGGAGTTTTCCGAGAAAGAAAAAGGAAAAGAATTTACTTTCAGTGCAGGCGTGGCTGTGTACGGAAGCAGTAATTCAATAACCGAGATATTCACAACTGCCGACAAGCGACTTTATAAGGCTAAGGCGGCAGGAAGAAATAAGATAATGATAGATTGAGAACTTTGGTACCCTACTGTTTCGTGACGGCAGGGTATTTTATATTTAGTGAAGTGCGTGAGGCTGAATATATGTCTGAAAAAATAACAGGAAAATATTAACATGATATTTTCAAAAAAGATTGATCATACATTAATTTTAAGATTTGATAAGACTATATTGCCATTCTGACTTGACAAAGCATCAAGAAAATTGTATTATAAATTCAGCACATTAAATTGTTACTATATAAAAATAAATGGGAGATATTATGACAGTACCTGTAATAGTAGAAATAATTTTCAGGTTCATACCATCTGCTTTGCTTGTATTCGGATTTATCGAAATCAATCTTACAGCTAAGTATAATAAGTATATTCAGTTCATCGCAATAAATACGGTGTATTTGTTTGCGGGTCTGTTTGGGCAATATATGAGAGAAAAGTACAAGCTTGAATTTTTCGATTTTGTGCTTGCAGTAGCACTGGTTCTTATTTACAGTATATTTTTTCATACCGATGCGGTCGGATACCGTATTTTCATAGGAACGCTGGTCTACCTTTCGCTGATTATATTTGATACCATCACAACTGCTGTAATATTTGTCATATTCCCGGAATTTTCGTTTGACATCGGACACTTAACATATCCCGCACTGCTTTTTGCGGATATTGATCTGATTATATACGGCATTCTGATGTATTTTGAACATTGTATTATCAAAAGAATACATGACAGAAAATCTATCAACAAGCGTGCAGTGATTTTTATGCTTTTCCCGGAAAGCCAGGTGTTGATTTTATGTGTGATAATGAAGCTGATTATGGCTAACACCGATAACGCAACGCCCGAAATTATGTATTTCACACTGATTTGCGTTGTAATCTGCGTAATAAGCGATGTGTTGTGCTACAGAGGCCTTATCCAGAACTCACAGCTGTACGAAACAAAAATGAGAAACGAACAGCTTGAATACGAGCGTAGCACGCAGTACCGCTATTACGAAAAAATCAACGAACTTCAGCACGAAATAATGAAGTACCGCCACGATTTCAACAACGTTCTCACAACGGCGATGAACCTGTACACCTATCCCGATACAGCCGAAAAGGGAAAGGAAATGCTTGATGAGCTGAGCCGTAAAAATCAGAGCAACAAAATGCCGTTCTACTGTGCTAACAATATCGTTAATGCGATTCTGTGGAATAAGTCGAATACAGCTAAAGAATCGGGTGTGACGCTTGACTGTGATGCGAGCCTTAGTAATGACATTCCGATAGATGATGTTGATTTATGCTGTCTTATTGTCAATATGCTTGATAATGCGATAAGGGGAGCGAAAGCGGCAGAAAACGATAAAAGCATCGGCATAAAGATAAAAGAGGAGAACGGGAGAATATATATTTCTGTTTCAAATTACGCCGATATGCCCGACTTTGAAAGCACAGAGAAACTGCCCAGCACAAAGGCAAACAAAAATCACGGCTACGGCACGGAGATAATACGGAACATAGTGCAGAAATATGACGGCGATGTGCTGTTTACCTGTAAGGATAGGAAATTCAGCACGGCTCTTTCGATAAGAAAAGGCGAACGTGAAATAGAAGATATATAAGTTTTAGGGGGAATCAGTATGACGACAGTACCGCTGATAGTGGAAGCAATATTCAGGTTTATTCCATCGGCTTTAGTAGTGTATTTATTTATTGATGTTAATCTGACATCCAGATTCAACAAATACATACAATGGACGTGCGTCAGCCTTTTATATATGGCTGCGGGATTGATAGGACAGTATCTCAGAGAGGCTTACAATATTCAGGTAGTCGATTTTTCACTTGCACTGATATTGGTTACTTGCTACAGCTTATTCTTTCACACGGATTCAGTCGGTTTCCGCATATTTATCGGCTCGTTTTCTTTTCTGTCACAGATACTCGTAGATACAGTTTTTGCCGCAATTATATTCGTTTGTTTCCCGGACTTCAATTACGAAATCGGACACCTTTCTTATCCTGCACTTCTTGCGGCTGATATAGAAATGCTTATATACGGTATATTTCTGTTTGCCGCAACAATGGTTATTAAAAGAGTACGGATTAAAACCGGTATCAACAAAAAAGCCCTTGTCTTTATGCTGTTTCCTCTGAGTCAGGTTCTGATATTATGCGTGATAATGAAGCTGATTATGGCAAATTCGGAGAATGCTACCGCTGAAATTACATATTTCACTCTTGCGTGCGTTGTAATCTGCGTAATCAGCGACATTCTCTGCTATCGTGGCCTTATCCAGAATTCACAGCTGTACGAAACGAAAATGAGAAATGAACAGCTTGAATACGAGCGTAGCACGCAGTACCGCTATTACGAAAAAATCAACGAACTTCAGCACGAAATAATGAAGTACCGCCACGATTTCAACAACGTTCTCACAACGGCGATGAACCTGTACACCTATCCCGATACAGCCGAAAAGGGAAAGGAAATGCTTGATGAGCTGAGCCGTAAAAATCAGAGCAACAAAATGCCGTTCTACTGTGCTAACAATATCGTTAATGCGATTCTGTGGAATAAGTCGAATACAGCTAAAGAATCGGGTGTGACGCTTGACTGTGATGCGAGCCTTAGTAATGACATTCCGATAGATGATGTTGATTTATGCTGTCTTATTGTCAATATGCTTGATAATGCGATAAGGGGAGCGAAAGCGGCAGAAAACGATAAAAGCATCGGCATAAAGATAAAAGAGGAGAACGGGAGAATATATATTTCTGTTTCAAATTACGCCGATATGCCCGACTTTGAAAGCACAGAGAAACTGCCCAGCACAAAGGCAAACAAAAATCACGGCTACGGCACGGAGATAATACGGAACATAGTGCAGAAATATGACGGCGATGTGTTGTTTACCTGTAAGGATAGAAAATTCAGCACGGCTCTTTCGATAAGAATAAAAGGGAAAGATCAAGAATGATAATATTAATATGTGACGATGATAAAAACTGCCTCTCAAATGAAGAAAAATACATAAGGGATAATACCGAAGCAGTACCCGAATGCTTTCTCGGCGGTAAGGAGCTTTTAAAAAGGCTCAACGCAGGCACTGAGGATATAGCGGCTGTTTTTATGGATATTGAACTTGACAATTCGGAAAACGGAATTGTGGTTGCCGAGCAGATAAGCAATCTGTATCCGGATATAAGAATAATATTCCTGACGGCATATTCGCTCAAATACTGCGAGGAGATTTTTCTTGCAGGGAAGAATCTCGTTCCGTTTGCATTGGTTGACAAACAGAATCTTGATGTGAATCTGAAAAGAGCAATGGATAAGCTGAGAACGGCGCTTGATTCCGATAAGGAGAAAAGCAGGATCGCCGTAACGGTTAATTCGGAAACGTTTTTCGTAGAGCCTATGCAGACTTTATACCTTGAGAGCAATGCGCACACCCTTATTATAGTTACATCGGGCGAAAACAAGTCTGTCAGAAGCAAGCTGTCTGATGTGCTTGAGGCTTTTCCGCCGTATTTCATACAGTGCCATAAAAGCTATGCGGTAAATATTCATCATATCGTTTCGTATACAACAAAACAGATCGAGCTTGACAGCGGTGTAATAATTCCTGTAAGCCGTAAATTTTCGCTGTCTGTCCGTGAAAAGATGCTCAGGCATGAATGCGGGATATGATAACCGAGATATTCACAACTGCTGACAAGCGACTTTATACGGCTAAGGCGGCAGGAAGAAATAAGATAATGATAGAATAATAACAGAGCAGTATTATATAAAAATTGCCCTTGTCTGTGAATACAATCCACAGACAAGGGCGTTTTGCTTATTTATACAACAATGCAAAAACCAGCATGATCAGAATTAATATAATCATAAACAAAAATGTCATTCCGATTGCTTTTAATTCGTTGCCGCTTATATCTTCTTTATTGCAATTATTATCTGCAGGCACTTTCCTTTTATGAACGGTTGGCGTTTTATTTACTGCCGGCTTGGAATGCTGTTCGGAAAACCCGTCTTTTATAAGCTGTGCGCCGCAATGCGGACAATTGTTATAATAATCGGGTACGAACGAATCGCAGTATCTGCATTTCATTGATACAGTCTTCCTTATTTTATATAGTCGGTATCGGCGGCGGAACGGGTCGGCTTACAAGAGAAACAAGTTCTGCAACCGAGTCTGCTCTTGCCCATGAAGCCATACCGTTTTTCCATACGAGCGTTTCGGCGGTAAGCTGACCGTTTGCGGCAAGCTGAGCCATAGTGTTCATATCATAAGGTCCTGTTGTCTGACCGTTTACGGCTATATGATAAGCTGCTGTCGGGATGGGCGGAGGTGTGGCTGCCGCAGACTGAGGCATTGCATTTTGCATTGCCTGATTTGCCGCATTTGCGTTATTCATTCCGTTAATTCCGCTCATAGCGTTGTTCATAGCACCTGCCATATTCTGACCTACTACACCGCCAACAGCCATAGCGGCCATCATTGCGGCAGGATTGAAGCCTGCGCCGCCCTGCCCGCCGAGGTCTACACTGCCGGCACCGTTTGCCCCCATCTGACCGAGAGCTTCTGCGCCTGCTATGCCGACATTTGCCTGTAACTCGGACTGGAACGCTCCGAGGTTTGCACTCTGTGTCTGCTTGTGCATTGCATACTGTCCTTCCTCACGCTGAACACGGAGCGATTGCTCATAGTTCTCGGCTTCTATACGCTGTTTGTCGTGGATATTTTTGATATTTGCGGCTGTCTGAGCCTGAATTGTATCGCTTGTTACCTTGCGTGTTACCGCCATAAGCTGTTCATAGCCGTCGCTCGTCTTATCAATTTCTATAGAGTTGATATCTACACCGGATACGGTAACTCCGAAATTTTCACGAAGCCTTTCTCCTATGTCGTATTCTATCTTATCGTTGATAAGAGCAATCTTGCTTTCAATCTGGATAACAGGAATGTTATTTTCAGCAGGAGCGGCTGTTACCGCATCTTTGATATACCGGCAGATAGCGTCTTTTATCTGCTTGTTGAAGTCATCCGTTGAGAACTGTGTAAGGCGATGCAGCTTTACAAATTCCCGATAATTTGTTATTCTGAAGCTGACAGTACCTCTTACTGCTACAGGTACGCCGAAGTCCATAAATCTCGGATCGTATACGTCAAAATACGGTATTCCGAACTTTGTCTGAATGATATTCGCTGTATTGATAAAGTATACTTCAGCCTGGAACGGTGTTCCGCCTGCGTAAGCAAGTCCTACTATGCTTGCAAGCACAGGCAGATTGCCTGTGTCGAGCTTTCTGTCGCAAGGACCTTCAATAAAGTCCTCCATAACGCCGTCGGGACGATTATAGACAAATACGGCTACCTCGCCGTCCTTTACACGAAGCGATGAGCCCCAACGTATTGCGTTTTCACGGCTGTTATTGTTAAGCTCCGCACCCGCCGGACGCCACTTCCATATAAGATATGATTGCTCGTCGCAACGTATCTCGTCCATAAATCCGCCCGCTTTTGGTTTACCGAATAATCCCATAATATTTCTCCTTGACAGATTGTAAAAAATATGTTACTTCTTTTTTGCCTTGAACATTCGTGTAAGCATAATGATTGCGCATATAACGGCAACGACCAATATCATAATATATCCGACGCTGTCTTTGTCGGCACATCTCGGAATCAATAGTCCGAAGCAGACGAGCAAGCCGATAGTTGCTATGAATTTAGGCATAGCCGAATCGCATCGTGTCATCGGAGGAACAATTATAGCACCGAGAATAAGGTCAAGCATAGTAACTAACTGTAACGGGCTGAATCCTGAACTGTCAACGTTCTGACAGCAGATTATTACAAGAACAGCAATACTTATCGACCATGCAAGAGTAATGATTACCTGAGGAAGAGAATTACTTATCTTTACAAGAAAACTTCCTGCTTTTTTAGCTGTTTTAACATATTTGTCACGGGTGAGCTTTTTCTTTGCCTGCTCGTATAGCTCGTTGAATTTTGCTTTGTCTGCATCGGCAGTAAGAGCAAGCTTAGCTTTTTGCTCGACCTGTCTGAACTTTACCGCCCATGCGTCACATATATTCTGTTCTGTATTGCCTGTTATGTTTGAGGATGCGAGAATGAGAAATTCAAATATATCTTCCTTTGTATTCGGAACGGGAAAATTTCTGATAAGCGATGTGCGCTGTTCGTCTGATGCTGCGTTTGCAAGAGACATAGAGAATTCATGTAAGGATGCCGATGATTTTCCGCCTCTTATTTCATAGCCGCATGACGGACAAGTGGTAACAAAAGCGCCCAGCACCTCTCCGCATGACGGACATTTATGTATTTCGCCTTCAAAAACAGTTTCACGTTTTGAGTTGCCTGCCTGATATGATTGTGAGTTTTCCGGAGAGCCGGAGCTTTGTGCACCGCAGTTCAGACAAAATTTTGCACCGTCCGGTAACTGCGAGCCGCATTTACTGCATATTGCCATATTTTTTCTCCCTTTAGTTCACGGCTTTATCGGAACTAAAGCCGTTTTTTAATTATGGGTAAGACAAATCAGTCCGTATACCTGTCGGTATCGGGGATTGCATCACATATATCGCCGATGTTGCAGTCAAGATACTCGCAGATACGGAGCAGTACCGATAAAGCCACCTCCTCGTTTTTGCGGAGCTTGGTCATTGTACCTGTCGCTATATTGAGATCTTTTCTGAGCGTCGCCGGGGATATATCTTTTTCAATTAGTCTGATCCATAATTTCTTATAGCTGATTTTCATGAAAACATACCTTTAAAGGTATGCCTGATCACTTAGTATTATACACTGCACAATTCAAAAAGTCAACAGATTTCAGCAAATTTATAGATAAAATTCGCAACTTCTTGCGAATTTTCCGGTTCCGACGGAAAATTCGTTATTGTTGACCGAGAAAAATATTAAGTTACAGCTATAAGAAAAAATGATCGGGCAGACCTTGTTCATATCAAGTAAAGAGTACGTATTCCGGTGCAAAGGATTTTCGTACTCTAAAGTCGGCTCAAATACATATAATTATTTAATTCTAGTATACCATAAAAAAGTGATAAATTCAATAGCCCCTATGCCATGATTGTGACATACGGGCTGAGATTGTATCGGTAACGGAGATTTGCATTAAGCTGTGGCAATTCATAGCTTACATCATGTTCGAACCATTTTACAAGAACAGATGTACGCTTATGCCGTTTGAAATAACCGCCCTGCAAAAGCAAGGCGAGAACAAGCACTGTGCGGTGCTTATCTGCCTCGATCTGTTCAAGTCGGTAAATGATATATATCCCGACAAGCGACTTTATAAGGCTAAGGCGGCAGGAAGAAATAAGATAATGATAGATTGAGAAAATCAAGATTTTAAAACAGACAATCCCACCGTGATTATTGCGGTGGGACTGCTTGTTTATGTATTATCATACTGCACACGGGGAAATATCATTCAAACCTCAGAGAATCAGTCACTTTAATTTCAGCGGCATATAGGCTGGGGACGATACAGCAGACAACCGCTTCAAAAATTCCCACCAAAAGAGGTGCAATTATCATTTGAGGAGTGATGTCCACGGAAAATGTCATATACAAAATCTCAATAAGGAACGTTTCAAGCAATTTGCAAGTTACAATACTTAATCCGATTGCGAGCAACGATGCAAAAACTGCTATTATTATCATTTCAAACACGAATTGAAAGGCTATATCGAGTTTTCCTGCACCAAAAGCCTTTCTTATTCCGATTTCGGGAATTCTTTCCTTTACTGAAAAGAACGTTATGCTCATAATACTTATACCCGAAATTACGCAAAGAAGAACGGAGATCATATTCAAGATAGTTTTTGTATTAGACAGCTCGTTTTCTAACTCGGCAGAAAGATTATCTTTGGTGATTACTGAAAATCCGTTTCCTGTTCTGCTTTTGACTTCTGACAGTGTTTGTGCGTAATATAAAAAGTTGTTATATTCCCCGTGATTGTTGAAATTGTATAAATAAAGACTATTCTTATCCTGACGAGCAAATCTTTCATTGATTGAAGTTAACGGGCAATATATTGATACGCAGGTCGTTATACTTTGCTGACTGCTGTCTATTTCCTGTTTCAATTTCATTTTTGCAACATCGGCTGTGTATGAATTTTCAACCACGCCGATTACCTCAAATCTCACAGGTACATTGGCTTGCGACTGTGACGATACTGTTGCACCGAAAGCACCGCAACCGATTTCAATATATTTACCTAATCCGTTACCTCCGGAAAAAATAAGGCTCTCGGTCAGGCGGTCAATAACCACGACGGCATTTTTCGTTTGAATATCGTTATTAGAAATCAATCTGCCTTTTATCAGATTCGATTCAACACTTATAAAACAGCCATCATCGGTAACAATCGGCATAACAGAATTCAGTTCCGATACGCCATGCACATATGCCATTACCGTCAGATAACGATTATCGCCTATTGAAACGGAAAAAATTGATTGCTTTTCCGAAAGCGTGGATACATCAATACAATTTATTTTATCAGAAACCGCCAGTTCTTGTTTTAATTCTTTGTTCCCCATAGGATTAACAATTACGGTGTTTTCTGACATCTGACTAACTTTTCTCATACTTTCACTGTAATAAGAATCCGTAATAATTTTACCTGAGGAAAACAGAAAAACAGCTACAAATATTCCTATTGATGTCAATATCAATCTCACTTTGTTTACAGTAGCCATTTTTATAAGGTGATGAAAATAAAAGAAAAATTTTACTGCGCTATTCATTATATAATTTGCCACCCCTAAGCGTATATGTTGTGTCCGTGCCGAAGGATAAGAATTTATTATGAGTGACGACTATAACGGCGGTTCCCTTTTCGGCAATATCCTTAAATGCTTTAACGACCAACTCTGTATTGCTTTCATCAAGGTTTCCTGTCGGCTCATCGGCTATTATCAGCTTAGGCTCTTTGATTATTGCCCGCATAATTGCCACTCTTTGCCGCTCTCCTCCCGAAAGAAGCGATACCTTCTTATTCTTTAAACTCAGCATATCAAAGCTGTCCAAAAGTTTATCTACCATTTTCTTCACTGAACCCGATAAGTCAATTCCATTGTATAAAAATGGCATAAGTATATTGTCATTAACACTTAACGAATCTATCAGAAAGTACGACTGAAAGATAAACCCTATATCTTGCGCACGATATTTATAATAGTCGTTTAACCTTTTTGGATTGATATTTGTTTCGCAAAACAGATATTCTCCGCTTGTATAATTGTCTAACAGACCGACTATATTAAGGAAGGTGCTTTTACCGCATCCCGAAGCTCCAAAAATTGTTTTTATTTCACCTTTCCCGATTGAAAAATTCAAACCGTCTAAAACATACCGCTTACCATCATATGTTTTACGCAGATTTGTAATTTTGATAAGCTCACTCATTTTTTAAGGACTCCTTCAACTGCCGGCCTGAATAATCTACTTTTTCAACTATAAGCACATCTTTATTTGAAACACCGGACAAAATCTCAATATATTCAAAACTATTTCCATCTTCCTCGGACGAAAATCTTTGTCCTACAGTAACGGGAGTTTTTTCCGGTTCATTTTCGGTTTCGATATATACATAATATTCCTCGCCATCAGAAAAAACAGCTTCTGAAGGCACATACATTCCGGCTTCTTTAATCTCCAAAGTGAAGACTAATTTTACGGGAGTGCCGGGATATAGTTTCATTGGCAGATATATATTCACAGGCAGCTTTTCATCGGTAATTTCATATCCGATAGTATCTATTTTTGCCTGTGCCTCACTGCCGTTAAATATTACTTTGACAGGAGTGTCATAAGTGATTTTATCTATTTTCTCCATTCCGATATTTGCCGATATGAACAGATTATCGTAATTCAGTAATCTTATAGTAACGGATTTGCCGTTTTCGCCGCCTTCATAAATAATATCTGTAATCAGCCCGTTAAAATCTACCGTATGAGTTTCATTGCCGTATACATACAGAATTTCATTTGGACTTATCGAATCGCCCTTATTCTTTTTCAATGAAAAATCGGAATCGCTTATATTGTCAAGACGCACTTCCGTTATATAAATCTCAGGCATTCCCGAAATGACCTGCGCATCGGTTTCGTATGTATGCTCAATCTGTCCTTCGAGTATATGATACTTAATTCTCTGCACTTCAGGTAGCATAGAATCATGGCTTTCATCAGTGGACTGCAGAAAAAGCTGTGGTGCTATCGACCAAATTATACCTGATACAATTGCCGATATGAACAATATCAAAATTACAATAAGAGTTATTTTTCTCCTCATAAGATTCCTTTCGCAGTAAAAAAATATGGCTTCAATACTTTTAAATTGAAGCCACGATTGCTTACTTGATATTATTTTTCAAAATATAGTCTATAGCGCACTTTGCATCATCTTCGTTGGATATGCTTTGACTTATCAAATTGTTATAAAGCGTGAACTGCTTACCTGATTTTAAAGCATAGGTCAGGACGGAGTCACAGTATATGCTGTCATAATCGGCAGTATTATCCGGATTTTTAAAATCCAAAACACATTTTACAGATAATTCTGAGCCTTTCTTTAAAGTCAGCGGTAATGAATCCATTCCGCCGATTTCAATATCGTCTACCGAAACGACGGCACTTTTAATACGCCAAAAATCATTAAATGCAAAGCTTTGAACGGTAATTTCATCTTCAGCACAATATTTAAAACAATATTCTGACGATGAATATGAATTTGTAGAAATAAAAACAGGATGATCCTGCACATAAGCATACGAATCTGCGTCGTCATTCTTAAGATGATGCTCTATCGGTGTGGGGAAATCGAACTTTTTATCTGCTCCGTCAATTTTTAAATTCACGCTGTCAATTTTCACATAGTCATCTGCCGTTTTGCAAACAAAACCTAAAAGCTTTATGTAATAGCCGTTGTAATTAAGCTTCTTTATTTCTTCGTAGCTGTCATCATTAAGCTGCACTGAAAGTCCTTGTGTATTTTCACCCTCAAAGCCCAAAAACTCAACGTCAATATCTTTATTGCGAGATATAAGATTGACATTGAAACCGAAATCCTCGATTCCGTGCAAATTATACTTTACCATATCAGTAGCGACAATATATTCCTGCGACTTTATATCCGTGTCTGCTCCGCAACCCGAAAGTATCGGTATGGAAAAAATCACCGCTGTGACAAAAATAATAAGCCATTTTTTCATTTCATACAGTACTCCTTGAATGTTTTTTCATAATAACATTCTCTCTTTCTAAAAGCATTACAGTTTTGTAATATATTATACATTTTTTTAAAAAAATAGCAAGTGCTTTTTTATTTTTACATAAATTTTGTCATTTCTTCCAACTTGCCGATCCCAAAATAAAGCATTATAGTAAATTTAATATAAACAACCATACGGTAGAGAAAGCTGAAACAGAAATCTTTGAAAGTGACAGCTAATTCATGCAATTATAAGTTTATATTGCAATAATTTTCGCTGTTGATGACTGTAAATCTGTTTTGCCAACGCTTATGTAAAAACAGCCCCTATGCCATGATTGTGACATACGGGCTGAGATTGTACCGGTAACGGAGATTTGCATTAAGCTGTGGCAATTCATAGCTTACATCATGTTCGA